>ENA-UOJD01000692-UOJD01000692.1-human-gut-metagenome-genome-assembly--contig:-P48-NODE-692-length-43812-cov-9.502914_pt1 | contig 43812 bp, 67 predicted proteins | sample MGYA00242342_ERZ723889 | MGnify/ENA metagenome assembly ERZ723889 | reverse complement strand
TCGAGCACAAAAATTGGACTAGGTCGACCCAACCACAAGTAATGGACTAATGCAAGTAAAATTAACCTGAAGCCTTGGGGCGGTGTGAGTGCACCGCCTTTTTTCGCTTGTATAAAGAAATTTTTAACTCCCAAGTTTTTCGCCTATAGAAGAAAAAGCACTTGAAATTAAGAAGTTTTTCGTTTAGAAAAGAAAAACTTTGAGATTTTTGTAAGTTTTTCTTATGGAGAAGAAAAACTTGCGTAGGATTATCCTTTCTGTTATGATATAAAGGACAAAGAAGTATAATGCTAGTTTGGGAGAGGAGGATTTGTATGATTGTACGTCAGACATATTTGGAAAAACTAAAATTGATGCGAGATAAAAAGATTATCAAGGTTATTACAGGTGTGCGTCGTTCCGGTAAGTCGACACTGCTGGAAATGTATAGAGATTTTTTAGTGAGCAGTGGTGTGCATCCTTCATGCTGTCAATATATAAATTTTGAAGATTTGCGTTGGGAAAGTCTTAAGGATTATCATGTTTTATATAATCATATCCTGGAAAACTTATCCCCTAATGAAAAAAATTACATATTCTTAGATGAAATACAAATTGTTCCTGAGTTTCAAAAGGCTATCAACAGTTTGTTCTTACGTGATGATGTAGATATTTATATTACTGGTTCTAATGCATATTTGCTTTCTGGTGAATTATCTACATTGTTGTCTGGAAGGTATATTGAACTGAGCATACTACCGTTGTCGTTTAAGGAGTATTGGGAATTAGTCGGTGGAGATAAAAAGACGGCGTTTAATAAATATTATCTTAATGGTGGCTTTCCTTATGCTGCAACTATTGATAACAAAGAAGTTCGCTTGGAATACTTTAGAGGTATATTCAACACTGTTTTACTTAAGGATATTGTTGAACGCAAGAGAATTTCAGACGTAAAGCTCTTAGAAGATGTAATACGATTTTTATTTGATAATATAGGAAATATAGTTTCAACTAAAAAAATAGCTGATACCTTGAACAGTAATGGCAGAAGGACTACATCAGGGACTATTGATAACTATATTCGAGCACTAAAAGATGCTTTTATTTTGTATGAAGCAAATCGCTATGATATCAAAGGGAAAGAGTTTTTGAAATCACTGGAAAAATATTATATCGTTGATATAGGCTTGCGTAACCTTTTATTGGGTGAACGCACTCGCGATATCGGACATATTCTTGAAAATATTGTTTATCTGGAACTTTTGCGAAGAGGATATCAGGTCAGCATAGGAAAATTAGATCTGCTCGAAGTAGATTTCATTGCTCAAAAAGAGGATAAGCGCATTTATTATCAAGTATCAGCAACAGTTTTAGATGAAAAAACATATGAGCGTGAGTTTGCTCCGCTAAAAAAGATTAATGACAGCTATCCGAAGTATGTGCTTACTCTTGATGAATTCCCTATGGGTGAGGATGGGATTGAGCAAAAGAATATAATAGATTTTCTTTTGGAAGAAAATTGAGTCAAGTAGTTATATTGTTTCCTACATCCAAAAGTTTTTCGCCTGCAGAAGAAACAATGCTTAAAAATCAGAAGTTTTTTGTTTAGAAAAGAAAAATTTTGAGTTTTTAGTGAGTTTTTCTCATACAGAAGAAAAACTTGCGTAATATATACATTGCTTGCTGTTGCGCAGTTATTTTGAAACTGTAACCTGCTTTACATTATTTACTGCAAAATAATCGGAAGTACGCAAAGTGTAATATTTTCTTGACACTATTAATGCAGAGTGCTACACTAGGCACAACTTCAAAAAAGACCACAAACCGTTGAGACGGAGATCAAGTCAGCAGATGCGCTTACAGAGAGTTCGGGCAGGTGGGAGCCGGATAGAGATGCAGGCTGATAAATGGACCGTTGAGGGTGCTGTCAAATCGCGTAGGCGAGAGTATTCGGCAACGTTACACCGGCGTTAAGGGTGAGGAATGTGTCAGCATTCTGCGAGAGAGCGCCGATGTACGGCGAAGCAAGGTGGTACCGCAGGTATAAGTATTTATAGCCTGTCCTTGATATTGCTCAAAGCGAGCAGTACGAGGGCAGGCTTTTTTTGTTGACATGGGTGAAAATAAGCAGATGAGGTGACAAAATGTTGAATTTATCTTTGGAGCAGGTCATGCATTATGCAAAGGACTACAAGGCTGTGCCTGTGGCGAAGGAATGCCTGGCGGATATGCTGACGCCGCTGGCGTTTTTGGACAATGTAAGACGCAGCAGCCGCAACTACTTCCTTTTGGAAAGCATTGAGGGCGGTGAGCACTGGGCGCGCTATTCCTTTGTAGGCTATGATCCTGTGCTGCGTTTGAAAATAACCGACGGTAATGCGGAAATCATCAGCGGTGCTGCCGTGAAGTATCAGGAAAATGATCCCTTGGGCTGCATCCGCCATATTCTGGAGGAATACAAGGCACCGCAGATTGAAGGCCTGCCTAATTTTACCGGCGGTCTTGTTGGCACCTTTGGCTTTGATTTTATGCGCTACTGCGAGCCGGATATGCGTGTGAATAAAGAGCGCAAGGCGGAATTTGCCGATGTCGATTTGATGCTGTTCGATAAGCTGATTGCCTTTGACCATCTCAAGCAGAAGATTTTCCTGATTGTGAATGTCAAAACGGATAATGCTGCCATCAATTACGCTAAAGCAGAGCGTGAAATTGCGGCGATGGAGGAAATGCTGCTGCAGCCTGTGCAGCCGAAGAAGCCTGTAAAGGCTAAGCTGGGCGAGTTCACCAGCAACCAGAGCCGTGAGCAGTATAATAAGAATGTGCTGCGCTGTAAGGAATATATCAAAAACGGCGATGCCTTTCAGATTGTTTACGCGCAAAAATTCAGCGCAACCTATGACCAAAGCCTTTTCAGCGCTTACCGCTATTTGCGGACAACGAATCCGTCGCAGTACATGGTATTTTTACATAATGACGATATGGAAATCGCCGGCAGCTCGCCGGAAACGTTGGTGAAGGTGGTTGGCAAAAAGGTCATCAGCATGCCTATTGCCGGCACACGCCGTCGCGGACGTACGAGTGAGGAGGACTTGGCGCTGGAGCAGGAGCTTTTGGCAGATGCCAAGGAAATCGCGGAGAATAATATGCTGGTGGATTTGGGGCGCAACGATGTGGGCCGTGTCTGCGACTTTGGCAGCGTTAAGGTAAGCGATTACAAGGCGATTAAGCGCTTTTCGCACGTTATGCATATCACGAGCAAGGTTACAGGCCAACTGAGCGCCGATAAGGACGTACTTGACGCGCTGCGTGCGGTATTTCCGGCAGGCACGCTTAGCGGAGCGCCGAAGATTCGCGCCTGCGAGATTATTGACGAGCTGGAGCCGGAGCGCCGCGGTATTTACGGCGGTGGCATGGGCTATCTTGATTTTGGCGGCAACATGGATATCTGTATTACCATCCGCACTATGGTTAAAAAGAACGACAGGGTTTATATTCAGGCTGGCGGCGGTATCGTTGCGGATTCCGTGTTGGACAATGAATTTCAGGAAACCGTGAATAAGGCCGGCGCCTGCATGACAGCGCTGCGTATGACGGCAGAGGAGGAGTAAGGAATGATTTTGATTATAGATAACTACGATAGCTTTACTTTTAATCTGTATCAGCTGATTGGCGAAATCAATCCTGATATCAAGGTTGTGCGCAATGACAAGCTGACGATTGAGGATATCAAAGCAATGCAGCCTGACCATATTATTATTTCGCCCGGTCCGGGCAATCCCAAGCAGGCAGGTATTTGTCTGGAGGTAATCCGCCAGATGGCCGGTGAGTTCCCGATTTTAGGCGTCTGCCTAGGGCATCAGGCAATTGGTGAAGCCTTTGGCGGCAATGTGGTGCATGCGCCGGAGATTGTGCACGGTAAGGCGGATAAGGTGTATCTGGAGGCTGCAAGCCCCATTTTTAAGGATATGCCTGATGGCTTTGAGGCAGCGCGCTATCATTCGCTGATTGTGGAGCCGGAAAGCTTGCCGGAATGCCTGGAGGTTACGGCGAAAACGGCGAAGGATGAGATTATGGCGCTGCAGCATAAAACGCTGCCGGTGTATGGTGTGCAGTTCCATCCGGAGTCGATTATGACGCCGCAGGGACGGACAATTTTGAAAAACTTTTTGAGCCTGTAAAGTAAAACGCAGAATGTACTGAGAAGATGAGTACATTCTGCGTTGTTTACACACAAAAATACCCCGCAACCTGCATGGTTGCGGGGTTTCTTTCATGGTGATCCAGGAGGGATTCGAACCCCCGACCCACGGCTTAGAAGGCCTAACATCAATAGCCTCAAAAAGCCTTGTTTCATGGGGTTTGCGGGATTCAAAAACCCTTTTGGGGCCAACGCTGGGGCCAACGCGGTCAGAGTGCGTATGCCTTGCTGATGATATCCGGAATGCCTTCGTCATAATGCGGCACAGCGTGGCTGTAAAGGTTGAGCGTGTGGCTGATTTTGCTGTGTCCCAAGCGCTTGGCAACTTCGGCGATGGATACACCGTTAGCAAGCAGCTGCGTGGCCATGGTGTGGCGCAGAACGTGGAAGTTCTTATATTCAACGCCGGCTTCCTGTAGCAGTGCCTTCCAGATGCGTTCCATATTCCTTGGTGCTATCGGCGTGCCGTTGCGGGTGTGGAAAACGTACCTGTTAAACGAAAGCACCGGACCGGAAGAAGCGCTGGCAAGCTTGAGGGCTTTGCTGACCTCAGGCGCAATAGTTATCTTGCGTACACCGGCAGCAGTCTTTGGCGGCATATCTGTGAGCTTTCCGCGCACTGCCTGCAGGCTGTTGTCGATGTAGATATAATTTGGCTTTACATTTGGCGCTTTAAGGCCTAACAGCTCTCCGAGGCGCGCGCCGGTAGTTGCTGCCAGAAGGAAGAAGGGGTAGTATTTGCTGTAATAACGGCTGGTCTTGGCCGTCTGCAGAATCTTACCGATTTCTTCCGTAGTGAATACTTGGACTTCAACCTTAGGCACCGGCGGAGCTTCTACAGCCTGCATGATGTTTTTTGCGACCAGATCAATGGCGCAGGCTTTAGTGATGGCAGCCTTCAGGAGCTTATGCACTTTATTCTTGCTGCTGGCGCTCATCGGCGGCAGCTCATTGTAGAATTGCTGCACAGTATGGGCAGTCAGCTTCTGCAGCTCCACTTCTGCGATGGGTGCAATATGTTTTGCGGTCTGAATGTAGCGATCCAGTGTTTTGGGGCGCACCTTGGGTGCTTTGTAGGTAATAAGGTATTCGGAGAGCCATTCGCCTAAGCGCAGGCTGTTGGGCGCTACATAGACGTTCTTGCAGATATCTGCCTGGATAACAGCAATCCATTCCATTGCTTCCTTTTTCGTGGGGAAGCGTTTGGAGATACGCTTTCCGTCCGGGGCGATTAGTCTTGCCCGGTACATTTTGCGGTCGCTTTCGTAGCTGATGGTTCCTTCGCCATTAGATTTTTTTGTTTTAGCCATAAAAAATCAGCTCCTTTCATTTTTCAAGCAGAGCTGATATAATAAAAAAGTAATCAGCTCTTGGTGGTTCGGGGGTTGATGACGTTGAGCGTGTTGGTAGCACGTTCTTGCAGGTCCCTCGGTGTTGGTAGCACCGGGGGATTTTCTTAAAGCAATATTTTGGAAGGGAGATAAGGTCATGTTGAGAAGTATAATATCATTTATCAGTGTATTTATGCTTTTTGCAAGTTTAATAAATATTGTGTTAAGCGTTTTGGTTTACTATGCTTTTCACGATTACTGTTATGAATTTATATTTATCAGATGGCCTATGTCTGCTGGTATAGTTATTTGGTTACTTTGGACTGAGAAGCTGACTATAAACAATATTAGGCTTCGTCGTCATTGATATTCTTTATTTGTAATTGTTTTTTACAGCTTTGCATTTTAGCATTGTTTATACTTTTACCATTATTGTAAGCATTTAGAATTTTTACTATTGCACCAGCTAAGCCTCCGGTGGATACTTCTCCGGAGGTTTTTTCTTTTGTGTGCTCAAATTTAGCTTTACCACCGAATAATCCTATTGACATTACTGCTATTGCAAGTATGTTTGTCGCAGAGCCTAAAAATTCAATAACGCCGGGTGATTGCACATTTGGCAGTCTTTTTTTATTTGCCGGCAATTTGCTTGTCATTTGCTGGCGGTATTTTTTATTTTTTAGGTTTATCGAGCTGCTTAATACTTTCGCTTGGCGTAGGCAATTTTTCTGGCATTGTACCGCCGAGTTCTTCAATAGTTTTGCGAACGGTACGACCGACTTCGTAATGCACTTTGTTGGCAGCTTCTTTACTACTGATATTCTCACGGCGCAGTTTGTCTTCTGCCTGCGTGATGCGGAACAGGTTCGCACCGAGTTCCACACTGCCCATGTGGTCTAAAATCTCTTGATTAGGTTTAAGCTTCTTGCGACGTTTTATATCGCCAGCGGTTTCACCGCCATAAAGTCCCATGTAACCGCTATTTTGGAATTTGGCGAAGTCAAGGTTCGTTTTTACGCCTGCGGCAAAGGCTGCATCAGCGAGAGCAACGTTATGCTGTTTGATATTATTTCGTGCTTCAATGCGAGCGTCTATTTCTTTGTTGAAAGCTTCTGCTGCTTCAAGGTCGTGGATATGGTCCGCACCGAGTTGCGCAAGCCACTGCTTGAATGGTTCGGCTTTAGGTGAGGGGATAGATTGGATAATACGCAGAATACCTTCTGTATTTGCGGTGTCAGTGAGACGCATTTTCCCGTCTTCTGCAAGCAATTTCAACCTGTGACAATTTGTCACGGTTTCATTACCTTCTGCTTTCATTCTTTGCTTTAGCTTGCGCCAATAAGCTGATTTATCTGCACTGTCGGTCAATGCACCGACAACATCGACAACAGAAAAGAACCATTCTCCGGCTTCATCGTTCCAAATGGAGCGAATCTGCGCACTCTGAAATAATTTTACATCTTTCATGTCTTCATTCCTCGCTTTCAAAATCTATTATCCTAAACTCTCCACGTCTTCTTCCGCCTTGCGCTGGAGCTTGGCCAGTTTAACATCTATAATAATATCGTCGATTTCTTCCCCGCCGTCAGCCTTCCGCTGGCGGTATTTTAAAATACAGGAAACAGTGATGTTAGTGTCATTGAGACTGTATTATATTGCAGAGATCCATAAATCCTTTTTTCTTTTGCTCTGATAAGATAGCACTTTCTTTAAATTTTCCGTTTTGCATCATGCACTCTTGATAACCATTGATAATGTCATAGTAGGAAAAAGTTGACAGAATATATTTTGCAAGTTCCTCATCAACAATATCAAGCCCATAATTATCACGTAAATGGGCAATTTGCTCATCATACGTTTTAAACGGTTTGTCAAATATAATTGGTATACCCATCCAAACACTTCTTTCTGTACAAACTAAAGAAGGCCATCGCCTTACAATAAGACGATGGCCTTCAACCGGTCGCAAGCGATACCGGTGTATCTAGTAGTCTTATTGTAACCTATAAGTAAATTTTTGTCAATTCCTATATTATCCTAAACTCTCCACGTATTCTTCCGCCTTGCGCTGGAGCTTGGCCAGCTTAACATCAATCAAATCGTCTATTTCTTCCTTGCCGTCAGCATCCAACTGGCGGTATTTTTTTATGTGTGTTTCTTCCTGTTGGGTGAGGGAGAGAGAGGAGGTAGCTGGAGCATCAAAAAGCATAGCTGGCGATATTTTGAGAGCTTTGGCCAACAGCATGATTTTAGTATGCTTCATTGTTGCAAGATTCCCAGATTCCCATCTGGAAACAGTTGCTTCACTTACTCCGACTTTTTCAGCTAATTCTTTCATTGTGTAACCGCATTCTAAGCGTTTTTGTTTGATGATATCTTTTATATTCATGGAAACACCTCTTTCTGCTTATAGTATACAGTCAACCTTGCAAAAATGCAATAAAAACTTGCAAAAAGTGTTGACATTAGCTTCTGAAAATGTTATTATGAACTTGCAGAAATGCAAGAAAGAGGTGATAGAAATGGCTACAAACATTCCCGAGTTAAAAGCAGAGTGCACCCGTCATGGAGTGACTTTGGAAGAACTCGCGTCGAGAATCGGCGTTAATAATGCAACTCTCTACAGAAAAATGACTGGTAAAAGCGAATTTTATCGCAACGAATTGCAGGTCATTAGAGATGTGTTGTGTCTGAATGATGAGAAATTCTTGCTTATTTTTTTTGACAATAAACTTGCAAAAATGCAAGAAAAACAATCGGCTTACTAAGTGGCGCTGGCGGTAGGGAGGTAACGAAATGAAACTAGAGCTTAGTTATGATGAGGTCTGGACCATTCGCCGTGCATTGCTGCTTAAGGCTGAGGAAGCGGCAAACGGAGCGCGGGAATGCGCAAAGTTGGGTGATATGGATAATGATGTTGAGTTTTGGCAAGAAAGAGCCGAAAACTACAAAAAGGTCTATGAGGCTGTAGAGGCTCAGCGTGAGCAGGCTGACGAGGAATACGAGCAGGCAGATGCTGAGGTAAAGGAAGAATAGGGAGGTGATGGCGATGGGCAAAGAAATGACGACCTGCCCGCATTGCGGGGAAGTCGTCAAAAAAGGAAACTTCTGCAATAAATGTGGCAAGAAGCTGTCGAAGATATGTGACTGTTGGCTGATGAAGCGCCAGTATCATTGCAAGTTTCAAAAATGTCCTGACATGTCGGCCTTTACTTTATTGCTCTTGCATATTCATCAAGACCAAAAGCGTAGGCAATACGTTTTTCTTAAGCCAATCTTTGAAGCAATCAACAGCAAGTCCTTGAAGGCCATCAAGAAACTTGGCGTAGACCAGAGCAGCATAACGAGACTGGGGAGTTTCAACGATGATGTCTGGTATAAAATCTACTAACTGTTTTTTCTGTTCTGCAGTCAATTCTTCTAACATGTCAATGATGTGTTCGGCGGTTTGCAGAGTAGCTTCAGTCCAAGGATATGGCTTACCGCAATTATAACAGTAAGCTGGAACATCAACGGCAGCGGAAACCTTAACATCTTTATAACTTGTTATATGTGATGATAATCTTCTGCCTTCTAACACATTATACATAGTACTAGAATAAATTGGCTTATTCATATAGTATGCTCCACGAATCTGGCTACTGCAATGGGGACAAGCAGAAATAACTTTAGCACCACATATTGAGCAAAAATCTTCATTTTTAGCAGAGTGTGTGCTAGTATCGCTGTTTCGCAGATGTCCATTTTCGCAAACTTGGGCAGTCTTAAAGAAATGGTTTGAAGTATTCATAAAATCACCCCCTTCCTGTGCTTTTATTATAGCACTGCTGCGAGGTGGTTGAGTAAAAAGAGAAGCCAGCATGGCGCTGGCGCAGGAGCTGAGGAAGGGAGGTGTGTGAAGATGGCAATAGCAATAGGGTTGCTGGTGATAACTAACCTTTTCACTGGGTATCTGCTTTTGGGTACTCACTACAGATTTAAAGCTTTGGTTTTGTACATAGTAAAAAAAGGATACACTCCGCCGACAAAAGATGATCTGACGGAATGTATCAAAGAATGTGTAAGAGAAAAGCTTTAACCTATAGCAGATTTTATAAGGTTCGATATTACGAGTGAAGAAGCTTGCATTGCGGCTTCAAGCGATTTAACGCCAAGCATGTTTAAAACCTTCTTAACCTTTTCGTAAACGACGGGGTAACGGATGCTTTCTAAAAAAGCATGTCCTGATGGCGTTAAATCTGATACGCCAATGCTGTAACCGTCTGGAGATGCAAATTCATCCAGAAGGCCTGCTCTGATGCAATATTTAATGTGGTATACGATTTCGTCGTTGTCATAACGAGTGAGCAGTTCAAATTGAGGCGGCGGAATTGGCGGAGGCACTTCTTCGTATGCTTCTGCGAGGGATTTAGATAAAACTGTATCAATGTAAATTGCAGGATGACGCAAATCACTATTCTCTTCAGCCCAAAGCATTACATCGCGGACACAGTCAATATTTAATTTCATAACAAACACCTCCTTCCTGTGCCTTTATTATAGCACTGATGTGGAGAAGTAAGAAAAAGAAAGGAGCGAATCACATGGCTGAGGTACTGTACATGTCAATCAAAGACTACGCTAAGCACGTATCAGCCAGCGTAGGCACCATCTACGATATGTGCCGCAAGGGCAAGCTGCCGGCCGTAAAAATCGGCGGCTGGCGTATCAACGTGAAGCGTGCTGATGAAATGCTGGAGCAGCTGTGCAATGAGCATATGACTGAATATACACCGGTGATAAAGCCGGCGAAGGTCAGCATCCGCAATGCTAATGCTGGCAATAGCTACCTTGCTCGTCTGGAGCAAATCCGTAAAGGCGTTGTGTAAAGGAGGGAAACGATGATGAAAAAAGTATTGTTCATTCTGCTGGCAGCATGCTGCGTTTGGGCTGCGTATGACTATAGCCGTCCAGTGGGAAAATATGTAGTAAAAACTGTTGCCGGTGAAGGCGATACGTTGTGGCACTTGGTAGGCGGTGTCATGGATAGCGAAGGCGACCGCAGAGACATTCACGAGGTTATCTTTTATACGCGCCAAATCAGTAACATCAAAGGCACGTTACAGCCGGGGGACATCGTATTGATTCCCATCGAGGTTCGCAAATAAAAAGAGCATTGATATTGGCGTATCAATGCTCTAAGAAGTGAAAATATAAGAAAAAGAATTTAGTTGTTCACACACAAGTGAAAACAAAAGTAAAAAGTGAAATCACATATATTATAACAAACACAAGGAGTGAAATCAATGGAGATTGAGTTTAAATTGGAAAGAAGAATCGGAGCTCTCAGCGATAACCCTTCCGGCTACACCAAGGAGCTGAACGTGGTTGTCTGGGATGGTAAATACACAAAATATGACCTGCGCACCTGGAACCCCAACGGCAAGCCCGGCAAGGGCATTACGCTGACCAAAGAGGAGCTGAAGAAGCTGCACAAGCTCATCGGCGAGGAAATCCGCCAAATGGGAGGACGCAATGAGTAGTATCACTCGTAAACATAAGCGTCGTGTAGCATTTAATTGTGCCAAGCAGGGCATTGCTCCGGCGCAGGCTATTGCGGTATCCGCAGCTCGCGAAATCAAAGTAACAAAGGAAGCAGCGGCTGAGACCATGGAAGTCTTGCTACAGGCCATAGCGCTCGTTGCGGCGCATGATTATGGCAAGCTCAACGCTAAGGATACTCGCCTGGATGCGTTGGCCAAACAATTATACCAACGCAGCATTCAGGTTAAGAAGCGCCAGCTGAATGAAGAGGAAAACAAAACCTGCCAGCGCTTTGCCGGTGCAGTTATGGAAATTTGGGAGGAAGAGGAGAAGAAGAGCAATGGAAAAGCTTAATTATTATGCTGTAGCACGTAGCATGTATGGCTTGCTGCGCAATAAACACATCAGCTACAGAGGACATCTGCTTGTAGAAGCTCGCAGAAAAGCACGCCATCAGGTATCTAACTTTGTTCTGCATCGCAAAGCACGTAAATTGAAAGACATGGAGGGTTAGCAATGGTATTAACTTAAGGACAGAAACAGGCAATTAAAAAGCTGGATAAAGAAATGGAAACAGCCAAGGATCCATGCTCTAAGTATATTGCTGAGCAGCTGCTGCAGCTGGCAACTTCTTGCCCGGAGGTTGCAGAAAAAATCCTCGAGCAAAAGAAAACTTTGGCTGGTGCGCTGGATGCCATCAAGGCAGAGGCCAAGAAGCACGCTGTTGGCGGCTGTGGCTGCGTGGATGAGGCGCAGGCGGTTGAGATTGCCTGCAAATATTACAACATCAAGGCCACAGAGCCTGCAGCGGGGGCAACGGCCGCGCACCAAGCACTTGGCAAAACGCCTGAAATGTCGATGGATACTGGCGTTGGCGCTGCTGCCGTAAGTGTTAATCTTGATGATTTTTTCTAAAGAGGTGTCTTGAATGAATCGCAAAGAGATAGAGCAGGCTATAAAAGGCTGTTTGGTCAACAGCAAAAAGCGTCTGCTGGCAGACAAAGACTTTCTGCATTTTCTCCATTATTTCCCGGCTGGCGTTAGCGACGAGGTAAAACGCTATTTTAATCAGGTAGTCACGGGAAAAGAGAATTTTTTCATGGTGCCTGACCGTAAGGACAAGCAAAAGGCTATCTGCAGCCGCTGCGGCAAGAACATTATACTGCCCTCTGACCTCCGGCATAAAGACAGGGCGGTTTGCCCAAGCTGCGCAGCGCAGGGCGAGGTTGTACACGGCTGGCGCAGACAGTTTACCAACGCAAAATATTATTTTACATATTACGAGTGCGCCTTATACGACAAGGAAGCAATAATTGCTCGGAGTTTCGCCGTGTACCGCTGCGTAGACGCAAAAACGGGGATGATTGCAGAGGACATTGTACCACACGAATATCATCTGTTGCGCAAGAGCGGCGTCGAGCATTGGAGCCACGAGAGTGATGCTTTTGCGCGCGATTGGTGGAGCAAGCGGAAAACCTTATACAGCAAGGAAAATGTTATGAGAGGTTCCGGATACGTCGTACGGAGTGGCCAGGAGCGGCTTGCGCTGCTGCTGGCGGATAGCTGGCTTAAGTACAGCCAGCTTGATGCGTACATGAGGCTGACCAATGGCGGCGGTGACGCGCTCAAATATATAGAGCTCTATCATAAGCATCCGCAGCTCGAGTATCTTATGAAAATGGGCCTGTGGAACATTATCGATGAGGGCCTGAGCAAGGGCAGCTTTAACAATTTGTTTGACTGGCGCGGCCAGACTCCGCAAAAACTGCTTGGCGTGCCGGTCAACAAAAACGATATGCTGGCGTTATCGGCGCTGGCGACGGATATAGATACGCTTAAGCTGAGCCTGTACCTTAAGAAAAACACAAGACTCAGCCTTGCGGAGCTCGCGCGCAAGCGCAAGGAAATTGAGAAATTAAGTTACTACGACAGCTGCGAACGCTTTGAGCGCCTGAAAAAAGCAGGCATCAGCGTGGAGTCGGCCTTAAATTACATAAAAAAGCAGGACCAGGAGACGTCTCGCGGCTTGCGCTACGTCTTGATAGACTGGTCAGATTATGTGCGCGATTGCCAAAAGCTAGAGCTAGACATGACAGATACGGCCGTAGCCAAACCTCGCGACCTGCAGCGTGCACATCAGAATGTCGTTGCACAGCTTAAAATCAAAGCGAATGAGTTGCTCAACAAGCAGATCGCCAAGTTGCAAAAAATACGTAAGCATTATAATTTTTCCGACGGCGGATTGATGGCCAGGGTGGCCGGTAGCGCGGAGGAGCTTATAGCTGAGGGCGACGCTCTCCATCATTGTGTTGGCACGTATGCAGACAGGCATGCAAAAGGACAATGTACCATTGTCATGATACGCAAGCAGTCTAAGCCAGACAAGCCGTATTACACAATGGAGCTGAGCCCCAGAGGCGTGATTGTGCAGGTGCGCGGAGACCATAACTGCGGCATGACAAAAGATGTTGAGGTCTTTGTCGAAGCCTATAAAGAGTATTTAAGAAAACTTACCAAGAAGAGAGGAGCGAAAGCAGCATGAATGATATGCAGGTGACTCGCACGCCTGAGATGGTGGCGGCAGAAATCAATTTAATCAAGGACCAGACACGCAAGCTGGTCCTGAGCAACAGCATCCTTATCGGCAAGAAGCTGAAAGAAGTTAAAGAGATGCTGGAGCCTGGGCAATTCGGCAAGTGGCTTGCTGAAGCCGTTGATTTTAGCCAGAGTACAGCTAATAACCTTATGCGTGTATATGATGAATACGGTGCTGATCAGGGGGTATTGTTTGGCAGCGCGGCGAAAAGCGACGTGGTAGAAAAGCTGACGTATACGCAGGCTGTTTTACTCTTAGGCGTGCCGGCAGAACAGCGTGAGGATTTTATCAAGGAAGCGCATGTAGAGGATATCAGCACGCGTGAGCTGCAGGCGGAAATCAAAAAGCTAAAGATGGCCAAAGAAGCTGCTGAAGCCAAAGCGGAAGCTGACCATAAGCTGACCAGAAAAACCGAAGAGAAGCTGGCCAAGGTCAGTAGGCAGGCCGAAGAGCTCAGTATGCAGCTGGCTGGTGCCGCCGAAAGCAAGAAGATTGCCGAAGCAATGAGCAGCCAGCGCGATGTCCTGGAACATGAAGCCGAAGAACTGCGTAAAAGCCTTTATAACAGAGAGCAGGAAACAGCTATCTTAGAAGAGCGTATCAAAGAGCTGGAAGAACAGCTTAAGCAGCCGGTGACAGTTGCCACAAAGACAGAGATTGTGGAAAAGATACCGGAGGCTGTGACGCAGGAGCTGGAAGAGCTTCGCAGTAAGCTGGCAGAAAGTGAAAATGATGCAGGCGCTCAGAAAGAGGCGCTGGAGCTTAAGGTGGAGATTTGGGCGGTGCTCAACGGCATCAATAAGCTGCTGGAGCATCTGGACAAGGTGCAGGATGGCAAGCGTGGTGCCGGCGTATGCAAAGCGCTGGCCAGTGCCTTGGCGCAGAGCCAAAACCAGATTACCAAGCGCTTGGAAAAGTTTGAGCAGGAGGGCTAAAAATGGAGATTATGCTCATTGATTTTGCAATCTGCTTAATCACTACAATCGCCGTAATGTGCATTGCAATGTGCTATGTTCATATTAAGCTCGGGAGGGATAAAGCATGAAGCGTCAATGTCAGGTCTGCGGACAGAAGAATGGCAGTTGCAATCGCTATATATTGAAGAATGGCCAAGAAATAACGATTTGCCCGAGCTGCCTTGCATTTAGCAATGATGAAACTGCTAAGATAGCGCGTCAGGCGCATAAAGAAGGCTTATTGGTGAAAGGAGAAGTTAAGAGATAAAAATGAACGAGAAAACGAATGATTTAACTGAAAGCTGCATTAATAAATTCCATGAGCTGGCCAACCTTTTCAGAGAAAAGAACAAGCAATATGGTGACAAAGACCAGCTGGCGAATTTTCGCAATGGAGCTATGATGCAATACGGCGATGATAGCTGGGAGCATATGTATGAGACAGCTAAAAGCTACTGCTTAAAGCATGTTGCCCATGTTTTCGGCGCCGGGCAAACAATTGATGATGAAAAAATTACTGAAAGCCTTGGCGATATTGCCGTATATTGCATCATCATGCAGCACATGGTGGAGAGCAATAAGCAGGCTGCAGAAAAAACAAAGGAGTATGACCATGAATAATAAGGAAGCATCAATCAATAAGGTAGACGAATTAGTCAATCGTGCACAGCTGGCTATCAATGACTGGCAGTGCAGCGGCGAGACCTATTATCTCAGACAAGCACAAGCCAACCTTGGTTCGGCGCTGGAGCTGGCAAGAGCGGCTCGCGTTGCCGTTCTGGCGGCCGAAAAAGCAGAGGCTTATAGCGTGGGCGATGATGACATGACGTGTACTCTGTACGATACACCGGAGGAGGCATTGAAATCTGCGCGCGACAACTTGACAGCTGGTGAAATCGTGGCTGTTGTTCAATGGAGAGAGTCGAACTGGCACCCTGAAATCAGCGTAGAAATGCTTCTCGGCGAATTTGAAGAAGAAGCGTGTGAAGATGGCGGCAGCGCGTCGGAATATTGGAGCGAACGCATTGAAAGCAAGGAAATGGCCAAGGCTCGCGCAGAGCTGGGACAGCGTCTTAACGCTGTCCTGAAAGACTGGATTGACGAGCATAAGCTTGAGGCTGATTGGTACGAGCCGACAGGCATGAAGTTGAGCTATCAATTCGACGGCAAAAATTTTAAACGCATCTAATTAATCAACCATCTGCCGCAGAGCGCAGGTCGTAGAGCTGCTGCCTCGCTCATATTTAACTAGCGGATTATATACAAGCATTGCAAATGGCGCAGACAACAAGAAGAAGTATATCGCACGTATGCGGCCTGCGCTCTGCGGCGGAAAAAGAAGGAGCAGGTTACATGGATGACTTCACGATCAATTTTGCTATAACGCTCGTTGTACTGTTGATTGGTCTGGCATTTATTGGAGGCAGTGATGAGAAGTGAAAGAGCCTTCGGCGGAACGAAAGTATACGGGATTACCGTCGACTGTCCTTGCAAGGACTGCGACCTGCGTGGCTGTGGCTGCGCTAGTATATGTGACGCGTACAAAAAGTACAAATTCATCCTAACCATTTTAAAGAAGAACCGCCAGGCAAAGGTGCGGGCGGTGTCCGAATGCCGGATGATGCGCGATGAACGCATTGCCGAATGGCGGCGGAACAGATGTTGGCCAAAAGGCTAAACATATATAATGAAGAAAACTTCTGCGGGGCGTTTCTGCCTCGCAGGTTTCTTCATTATATACAGGCATTTGATTTTCAAGGGCAGCTGAGCCCTTTAGGCTTGTATGTAAGTAATAACAAAGCGACCACAAGAATTATCAGGGGGATAAATCAATGGCAATGAGAATGGGCATAAGAGAAAAAACATATTACTGCCAGGGAACCAGTGAAAGCAAAAAGCCTGATTACATTGAAATTGATTTATTTCCTTTCGTGGATGTCAAATACAAACTTTGCAGAAGTGGCAGACAGAAGGCAACGACTCCGAAGCAGAAAAACCTTAACGATAAAAAGGCACGCAGATATTTTAGACTGCTGGCCAAAAGCAATTTTGGTAGCAAAGACATTCATCTGACTTTAAGCTATGATAATGACAACCTGCCTGATACACCGGAACAGGGAGAGAAGAGGCTGCGTAATTATATGCGCAGATTGAAAAGATTATATAAAGCTAATGGCAAGGAATTAAAATACATCTACGTTACCGAGGTTAGCAGCAAGGGAAGAGTGCATCATCATCTGCTGATTAATCGTGGCGTAGACCGTGATGCTATTGAAAAGGCATGGGGACACGGCTGGGCAAACAGCAAGCGCATTCAGGCAGAGCATGGAGGTATCGAAGCTTTGGTATGCTATCTGAGCAAAGATCCTAAAGGACGCAAGAGATACACTTCGTCCCGTAACCTTGTTAAACCGCTGGAATCTGTAAGCGATACCAAGACAAGTCGTAAGCAATTCCAGCAGCTGACTCTTTGGCCGGAAGACTGCGAAGACATGCAAAAACATTTTGAACAAAAGCATCCTGACTATCGCATCATCAGCGTGGAGAAATATTATAATGCTGTAACCTGCGAATGGTATATCAGAGCGAAGATGGAGCTTAGGGATGATTATAAGCGCAAGAAGGGAGCAAAGCTACGGAATGAATAAATTGAATTTAATATTGACCATACCGCCTAGCGTCAATCATTGCTATAAAAACTTTAACGTGATGGGACGCAGGAACCGTGTGCTTACGCCATTGGCAAGAGCCTGGAAGGAAGAGGCGTATTATATTGCTAATGCTTTGGCACATCGGGAAGGCTGGCGCGTGCCTAAACCGGAAGAAAAGATTGTGCTGGAAGTAGTTGCCTTCTGGCCAGACGGCAGGCGGCGCGATATGAACAATACGCATAAGCTTCTTTGTGATGCCTTAGAGGGCGCATTATATCTTGATGACAAGATGGTGCTTGTGAGGGATATGGATTTTTCCGTTGACAGGAAGCGACCTAGGCTAGAGGTATGCGTATATGTGAAAGACGATTAAAAGGCAAAAATTAACCTCTAAGAATATAAAACCATAGGAAAATACCCATAATAAATTTTTAAGTTTGCATGTAGATTATCAAAACCGGCAGGAGGGTAGCATATGACTAAAGAGGAACTGAAAGAAAAGCTAAAAGGCGCTATGTATGCTCAGCGCACATTGGAGGGAGAGCTGGATAAGCTGCAGGAGCTGCGTAGCATTGCGCAGAAGGTAACGCCTGCTTATAGCCAATCGCCTGGCAGCGGTAGTGGTAATGCCCAAAAGCTGGAAAATTCCATAGCAAAAATAATTGAGCAGGAAAAGATTATTGCAGAGTGCTGCAATGAGCTGTGCACCCAGCTGGCAGAAGTCCGGGCTTTAGTTGCGCTGCTGCCGATGGGACCAATGCGCCTTGTGATGCAAAGACGTTACCTGAACTATCAGAAGTGGGAACGTATAGCAGCAGAGCTTAACTATACATGGCAACATGTACATAAGCTTCATGCCAAAGGTTTAAACAGTATTCTTGAAAGATGCGATAGAATGCGAGGGTGAACCTGTGCTATAATGTATAATAGCGAAAGCGTGAGAGAAAAGAATAGCGAGAGCCGTTGACCATTGGTCGACGGCTTTTCTATTGTCCGCGTTTTGTGGACAGATGCACTAGGTTCTTCCAGGAAAATAGAAAGCCTGCGGGTCGGCGAACTCCCGGAAATTGTCTAGCTGCGAATTTAAAAAATCACATTTCCTTCCGCCTGGCAAAATTCGGACATGCCCTAAAGGCGCAAAATTTTTTCTTGACTTCCACTAATACGCAAAAATTTTTCGTCGACAATTTCATAGTCTGTTAGGAACGCAAAAAGCGGAAATTTAGCCTGGACAGCATTTCCGCTTTTGCCATTCTCAATTTCCGCACCGCCTGGGCTGCAAAATAGCCTGAAGCGGTGCATTTTATTAGCGGATTTGTATTGCCTACAGTGGACAAACAGCAAAGGAGGTGATGTTCATGGCGAAAAAAATAGTACCAAGAGGCTCCGGCGCTGAGCTTGCACGCCTGCTGGGCATCACTGACAGGCGCGTGCGCCAGCTGGCAGACGAAGAAATACTTACCCGAGAGCCTGAAGGAGATTACCTTCTCCCCGAGGTTATCGCTGAATACTATGCCTATAAATACAAAACTGATGAATCCGTTGATCTGATGAAAGAAAAAGCTCTGCATGAAAAGGCCAAAAGAGAGCTGGCGGAAATTCAGCTGGCTCAAAAGCGGCGCGAGATGCACGATGCTGCAGATGTAGAGGCTGTTCTGACAGAAATACTAGTCAACTTCCGCAATCAGATACGCGGCATTCCGTCGAAGATGGCGCCGCTGCTTTTTGGAAAGAGCAAGCCGGAGATTGAAGAGCTGCTGAGCATGGAGGTTGAAGGACGTTTGGAAGAAATCAGGGATTATACACCGACCATGTTTGATGCTGTTGATGAGAAGGAGGGCGATTAGCATGTGTGCTCAGAAAACGGTATTGCTTTTACGCCGCATTTTCAACAATGGCCTTAAGCTGGCACCTAAAACTACAGTCAGCGAATGGGCGGATACTTACCGCATGCTGCCGCAGGAATCAGCAGAACCGGGCAGATGGCGTACAGACAGAGCACCTTATCAGCGTAGCATCATGGATGCTTTCACGGATAAGGGCGTGCATCGTGTTGTTGTCAAGAGCTGCTCGCAGGTGGGAAAGTCCGATATCATGAACAATGTCATTGGCCGCTTTGCGCAGCTTGACCCCTGCACCATTATGATGATTCAGCCTACGTTGAGCGACGGCGAGGATTTTTCCAAGAGCCGTATCACACCCATGATTGAAGCTACCAAAAGCCTGAAAAGCATTTTCCGTGAAAACAAAAGCCGCAATACCAGCAACACCATCATGAGCAAGTATTTTACCGGCGGCAGGCTGATTATAGCAGGTGCGAACGCCCCGAGCGGTCTTGCATCAAAGCCTATACGTATTTTGCTTTGCGACGAAGTGGACCGCTTCCCGGATAGTGCCGGCGTAGAGGGCGACCCTGTTGATTTGGCGGCGAAGAGAACTACCACCTACTTTAACAGGGTGATTGGACTGTTCAGCACTCCGACGATAAAAGGCACCAGTCGTATCGATGACGAGTATATGACCGGTACGCAGGAGGAATGGCAGCATCAGTGCCCGAATTGTGGCGAATTCCACCTTCTTACACACCGGCAGATGCTTGCCGACTTCGATAGCAGCGAGGAACATAACAAAAAGCATGTTGTCGTCAGATCAGTGAAATGGATTTGCCCTGATTGTGGCTTTGAATTCAGTGAGAATGATATGCGCAATGCTGCGCAGAAGTATGTAGCGCAAAACCCTGCAGCTTTTGCCACCGATACGCGCAGTTTCTTCGTGAATTGTTGGACAAGCCCCTGGATTAGCTGGAACGATGTCATGAAGGAATGGCTGGAGGCGGAGGGCGACCCTGAGCGTGAGAAGGTAATATACAATACCCGCTTCGGTGAATCTTACGAACGTAAAGGTAATTTCGAGAGTGAGGATATCTTTATTAAGCGGCGTGAGGATTATGGCGCTGAGCTGCCGCAAGGCGTTCTGCTGCTGACGGCGGCGGTGGATACGCAGGATAACCGCTTGGAATATGAGGTTGCAGGCTGGGGGCATGGTGAAGAACGCTGGGGCATACGCAAAGGTGTTATCTTGGGCGTTCCAGATACTCCCGAGGTATGGGAGCAATTAGACCGCGTCCTGGACAAAACCTATAAATTTGCCAATGGGCGAGGGCTGAAAATCGCCAGAACCTTTATTGACTGCGGCGGTCACTATACTGATTACGTGTATGCCTACTGCTTTAAGAACCGTTTTCGTCAGCGCTTTGCCATCAAAGGCTCAAACATGGCCAACGAAGACCTTGTTGCCAAGATTGGCAAAAAGCAAATGCGTAACAGCTCCATTCCTTTGGTGTTCATCGGCACGGATACGGGCAAGCAGCAAATCATGGACCGTCTCAGCATTGAGGTCCAGGGAGCAAAATACATGCATTTTCCGCTGGACGATAAGCGGAAAATAAAAAAATTCGTCGATGCTATGCAAAAACTTGTAAAAGCCGATGCTAAGAACATGAGTAATGATGCCGTCATAGAATCTTATGCCAATCGTGGCTATGATCGTATTTATTTTCGCGGCCTGATTTCCGAGGAGCTGGTGCCACGTAAGAAAAACGGCGTAGTTGTTTTTCAGTGGACAAACATAGCCAAGGACAAGCGCAATGAGCCGCTGGACCTTGCTGTGTATAATCTTGCCTGCATGCGCAGTATTGCACCTAATTTTGAAAAGCTGGATGCTATGCTGGCGCAGGGCAGCAATGGCGAGGCAGGCGGGGCGACGGCTCCTACACCTGCTGCCAAGCCACAGAAACGCTATGGTTGCATTAAACGAGGAAGGAGAACAGAATGAGCAATGCATTGAACGAACGCTATCGCCAGTACCTGAAGGCGGAGCAGGCTATTCTAGCCACCGGTCAGAGCTACCGCATTGGCAATAGGCTGCTGACGCGCGCTGACCTTAGCGCCATTCAGGCTGAAATAAATCGCCTGCGAGCCATGGGCGCTACTGAAGAAGATAATGCGCCTGCATCTGAGGGATATAGGCGTGCCAAAAGAGTGCTTTTCCGTGATTAGCGCTTAAATCAAACAGGAGGCTACGAAATGAGTAAGAAACGAACACCCTACAATCGTAAGGCCAGACATCCTACTGGCCAAACCTTAACACAGGAGCGGCCCACTGGCATCATCCTCAGACCTGTGTTGAACACAGGCTACAGTAACGGTGGTGCCAGTGCCGAAAAACAAGCTATGCGTGGCTACTGGCCGATAAGATCCAGCCCTAAAAGTGATGTTGACGTAAATCTGAACATCCTGCGTAACCGTAGTGCTGATATGGCCATTAACAGCCCTGTTGGTGCTGCTGCCATCAATCGCTACCGGACGCATGTTGTTGGCGCTGGCCTGGTGCCTTCACCATGTCCTGATTATCGCTTGTTAGGCATGAGCCCGGAGGAAGCTGCTGAATGGCGCAGGCACACTAAGGCAGAGTTTAATCTGTGGGCGCAGAGCGTAGAGTGTGACCTGTATCGCAAGCACAACTTTTACGATATGCAGGATATTGCTTTTATATCGTCTATTGTGGACGGAGATGCCTGGGCGGCGATTAAATACCGCAAGGCCTTGGGTGATAATCCTTATACCACCAAGATACAGCTTTTGGAAGCAAGCCGTGTCTGCAATCCTAATACCTATAGTCTTATTGGTGCGCTTAATGAGGTGGAGGTTCGTAATCCCAAGAATGGCAACAGGATTATTAACGGTGTTGAAATCAATACGGATGGTGCCGTTGTAGCCTATTGGGTTGCTGACCGGGTGCCTTATGACCCGACGGAAAACAGGAATATAAAATGGGTGCGCGTAGAAGCCTTCGGGCGCAAAACAGGTGCGCCGAACATCCTGCAAATCAGCCATGAGGAAAGGCCGGAGCAGTACCGCGGTGTGCCGATTCTGGCACCGGCCATTGAAGAATTGAAGCAGATGCACCGTTATAGCACAGCGGAGCTTACTGCTGCAATCATCAAAAGCTATTTCACTTTGTTCTTCAAAACGAAGGACGCAGGCGAAGGCCTTCCCAACGCTTTGCCGGAGGCCTTTGGCGAGAATGAAAAGGTTGCTTTTGACCAATATACCTTTGAGTTGGGTGCCGGCACGATGAACGAGCTGCCTCCTGGCTATGAAGTACAGACTGTCGATGCAAATCGCAGCTTGTCCACCTTTGAGGCCTTCGTCAATGCGCTGATTGCTCAGGTGGGCGCGGCGCTGGAGATTCCTTCAGAAGTGCTTTTGTCGCGTTTCCAAAGCTCGTACAGTGCTGCACGCGGTGCCTTGCTGCAGTTTCAGGCAGTTGCCAAGAAGCGGCGCATCTGGTTTGCAAGGGATTTTTGTCAGCCGGTGTATGAACGCTGGCTGGCTGAGGCGGTGGCTATTGGACGCATTCAAGCGCCCGGCTATTTTAGTGATCCGCTGCTGCGTAAGGCGTGGAGCCGTGCGTCCTGGTATGGTCCGACTATGGGCATGCTTGACCCGGTGAAAGAGGTTCAGGCCGCCAAGCTGCGTGTTGATTATGGCTTCAGTACCGGTGAACAGGAATCTGCTGAAATCACCGGTACGGAATACGAGGAAAACATTGCGCAACTGCAAGCTGAACATAAGCATTGGCAAGGCAATGGCCTCAATTATCCGCTTCATCAGAATGTAAAGACTGAGGAAGGAGGTGAAAACGATGGAGAAAAGTAAACCATTTTGGAAGATTATCAATAAAGCATCCGAAAATACTGCTGAAATCCGTATTTATGGCGATATCGTCAGCGAAAAGCCTTGGTATGACAGCAGTGGCGATGTTTGCCCAATAGGCTTTGCTGATGCGTTGACTAAGCTGGAAGGTAAGCCGGTCTGCATCCGTATCAACAGCAACGGCGGCAATGTTTTCGCTGCACACGCCATTGCCAGCCAGATAAAGTCTTACTCCGGTGATACCACTGTAATGATTGACGGTTTGGCGGCCAGTGCTGCGACAATCATTGCTATGGCCGGCAAAAAAATCCTTATGCCGGTCAACGCTATGATGATGATTCATGACCCCATGGTCTGCCTGGCAGAGCCTGCCAACGCTGAACAGCTGGGTAAGCTTATTGAAATGCTCAAGCCTGTCAAGGCTAGTATTGTGGCAGCTTATAAGGAGCGCTGCAAGCTCAGCGAAAAAGAATTGGAGACCATGATGAAAAACAGCACCTGGCTTACTGCGGAAGAATGCCTTGCCAATGGCTTCTGTGACCAGATTCAAGGTAAGGTTGAACCTGTTCTTGACGGCAATGTGCTTGTGGTCAACCATGTACGGCATCAGCTGAGCCAGGGAGATGCTGACTTAATTAAAAACAAAATCCACAAAAAGGAGGACAAAACGATGAATGAAAATCTTATGAATGCCGTAAACACTATTTTGAGTGCTATCGGTGTCAGAGCAGGTGAACAGAATGGCAGTGCTGCTCCTGCGAACCAAACCACCGCTCCGGCTAATGAGGAGCAAATCCGCAATGAGGAAAGAAGCCGTTTGGCTGCGCTCAATGCTTTGGATGATGGCAGTGCTGGTGTGAAGGCTGTAATCAATATGGCCATCAAAGACGGCAAGACTGCTGATGAAATCAAAGAAACCATTGATGCTATTAAGGGTGCTCAGCCTGCAGCTCAGACTTCTGCAGCTCAAAGCTTTATGAATGATTTGATTGACGACCAGATGAAATCTGGCTCCGTTAATGTAACCGGTCAGCCTGCTAATGGCCTGACTGAGGCAGAGGAAGATGCCCTGCGTACCGAAAACATGGCTAAAACTCTGCAGAATATGTATGGAGGTAATAAATAATGGCATATGTAACCAGTGAAAAAAGCAATGTGGACCAGCTTATTGGCGGCACCGCTGTGGCTGCTCTTACCAAAAACATTACACTTAAAGGCCTGAGCGCTGAAAAGGCGCTTAAAAGAGGCGCAGTGCTGGCTGTCAGTGAAGGCAAATACCAGATTGTTGATGCTGCATCCGCAACTCCGGCGCTGAAGGTAGCAAACGCTGTGCTGGCCGAAGATGTTGTTGTTGGCACCGGCGATGTAGTTGCTACTGTTTATATTCGCGGCATTTTCAATGCAGAGGAAATGTCTGTTAGCGCTGAATCTGACTCTGTGCAGGCACACGAGGAAGAGCTGCGTGCTGTTGGCATCTACCTGACTCATCTGCAATAAGGAGGAATAAACTATGGCATTTGATATCAATTCTACCCGTTCTTTGTTGGGCGTAATCAATCGTGCATATCCGCCCAACCCTTTGTTAGTAAACACCTTTTTCCCGAACGCTATTACCTATAGCTCTGAATATCTGGATGTGGATTTCAAAAAAGGCGGTCGCTCCATGGCACCATTTGTTGTTCCTGGCTCTCAAGGTGTTAATATGCAGCGTGATGGCTTTGAAACCAAATCCTACAAGGTACCGCTGATGAAGCCTAAGCGTGTATTGACTGCTGAGCAGCTGCAAAAGCGCCTGGCAGGCGAAAGCGTGTACAGCGGTCGCACTCCCCAACAGCGAGCTGAAGAATATCGCGCTGAGGATATCAAGGAATTGACCGATATGTGCACCCGCACTGAGGAATATATGGCTGCAAAGCTGCTGATTGATGGCAGCTACACCATTAACGGTTATGCTGATGATGGCAAAACCCAAAAGATTGACACCATCTCTTTTAACTTTACTCAAAAGCAAACCTTGTCCGGTACCGATACCTGGGATAAGGATACCTCTGATGCTTACGGCAACCTGCAGGAGGCTTCTAAAACCATTCGCCGCAATGCTGGCCTGACTCCGACTATCATGATGTGCTCTGAGGCTACCAGCAACCTGCTGTTGAACAACAAGAGCATTTATGATAAGCTGCTGATTCCGTCCCGCGACAATGCGGCGCTGATGTCCTTCGCACCTAAGATTCAAAGCCCTGAGGTTATGCGCTTTGGCCTGCTGGGTGCCTTAGGCCTGGAAATGTACACCTACGAAGGCGGTTATATCAACAACGAAGGTGTTTTCACTCCGTATCTGCCTGATGATTACGTTATTATCGGCGTTGCCGGTCGTGGCAAGCGCTTGTATGGCGCCGTTACCCAGATGGAGGACGATAAGCAGTTCCACACCTACGAAGGCCGTTATGTGCCTAAGGTTACCATGAACATCGAGAATGACTACTGCTCTATTGCTATGCAGAGCCGTTGCCTTGTTGTTCCTGAATCTGTGGATGACTGGTATGTTATCAAGGTTAAATAAGGAGGCAGCTTATGTATATCCTCGTTAAGAAATTCTCTCTGCGTCATAATAACGTGGTTTATGCAGCGGGAAGTGTTGTCGAACTGCCTGACGACGTTGCTCAAAAGCTGTATGATGATGCTCCGGAAGAGTTTGAAATCATTGGCGAGCCTGAGGCGGAAACTACTGTTCCGGAAGATGTTGAAATCATTAGCAAAACCGAGGCTGAAAAGCCTGCTGCTGGCAAAAAGAGTAAAAAGCAGCCTGCTTCCAAATCTATCTCTAAAGAGCCTGCTGGCGATGATGAAGACGCGCTGCCGGCGGTAGATGAAGCCGCAACTGTACAATGAAAGCGCTGAGCTTTAAAGAGCAGATAGCCGTAGATAATGCGGCTGTCTTTCTCAATGAGATGGAGTTCGCAGAGCTGCATGATTTGAACGGTACGGAATGCAAGGCGATTGTGCAGGATATCTCTGTGGCGCAGTCGCTTTCTATCCAAGCCGGTAAGGATGACTATTATCCCGGTCTTTATGGCAGTCAGCTGCAGGTGAATTGCCTGAAGGCTGACTTACAAGAGGTGCCGGTGTATGGCATGCGGTTTTATCTTGACGATAAAATGTATGAGGTTGAAAGCGTGGGCGATGATATGGGTATATTGACAATCCAACTGGTGGCGAATGACCGATGATTAGCATTGATGCTAAAAATATTGAGTATGCACAGCAGATGTTGGGTAAAGCGCCTAAAGAAATTAACCTTGCAGCCGTAAACGCTATCAATCGTACAATTACAAAGATAAAAACGCAAACTTCTAAATCCATCCGTAAAAACTATCTGGTAAGTGCTAAGAATGTTAAGGGGACGCTGAACATTAAGCGTGCATCACTCTCTAAATTGTGTGGCGTTCTTGCTTCACAAGGCAGTCCCTTGCTTTTGACAGCGTTCCGGGTACGTAACCATAAACGTGGTCCGGTTAAAGTGCAAATACGAAAGCAAGGTGGTGCTAAGTCGGTACTAGGATTATTTCTTGGAGTATCTCGTAATGGTTATACAGGTGCAATGCAGCGTAAAAAACGCAAAGCACGCTATCCTTTGCGCATTCCTTATGGTCCTAGCGTACCGCAGATGTTTGGCGCTGAAAATGTTATTGGCGAGCTTACTCCATTGGCAGAAGCTACGCTGAATGAACGTTTCCTGCATGAGGTAGAATATTGTTTCCGAAAAATGAAGTAAGGAGCTTTTATGACTACAGTTGAATTGATGGATAATCTGGCTGATTATTTACGGTCTGTTGTCGTTGATTACAGTACACAGCAGCCATCCGGCAAGCGCAGTATTAAGGTATATGCCGGCTATCCTCCGGCACGCATGAATGCTGATGAACAGGCATCGTTTATTTATGCTCTTGTTACCTCTGCGCAGGATACTGCGGATGGCGATATGAGTACAGCAACGGTAGAAATTGGCTTCAGTATTTACGATGACAGTGAATATGATGATTGGCGCAGCCTCTATAACATCATGGAGCATGTGCGCCAGCATCTTTTAAAACATCGTTTTATAGCTGACAGACATCGTCTGCTGTTTCCTGTGAAAATTGAAGTGCCAGAAGCACAGCCTGCTCCGCAGTGGCAGGGTAAAATTACTGCAATTTATACTATTGGTCAACCTTATGAGGAGGACATATATTATGGCGAAGAATAAGAAAACAGATAAGCTGATTTATATCGGCCCCAACCTGAGCCGCGGAAGATTACTGCAGTATCAGGTGTTCATTGGCGGTCTGCCTGAGCATTTAGATGCAGAATTCGATGAATTCCCTCAATTGGAGAAGTTGTTTGTTTCAGTAGAACAGCTTAACAGAGCGCTTGAGGAAGTTCAACAAACAGGTACTCCGCTGAATAAGTATTATAAACAAGCTATGGAGGTGTAAAACATGGCATATAAACATGGTGTGTATACCAGTGAGGTTCCGACTAGCGTTGTGCCTGCTGTAAACACTACTGCCGGTCTGCCGGTTGTATTCGGTACCGCTCCGGTACATTTGGCGAGTGAGCGCGCTCAGACCAACAAACCCATTTTGTGCTACAGTTACGCTGAGGCAGTACAACAGTTGGGCTACAGTAAAGATTGGGCTAAATACACTCTCTGCGAGGTAATGTACAGCCAATTCGCATTGTATAATCGCGGTCCGGTGGTTTTTGTAAACGTATTAGATCCAAAAACACACAAGAAGAGTACTAGCTCCAAAAATGTTACAGTGACAAACAAAGTTGCAAAAGTAGATGCTCCGGTTCTGCTTGACACTTTGCAGATTAAAGCATCTGCAGCCGGTTCTGCATTGATTGCCGGCAGCGACTATGAAGCTGCTTATGATGACGATGGCGTATTGGTTATTACGTTGCTTGATGATGGCACCGCAACTGCTGCAAGTAATTTAACACTTACTTATGATGAGATTGATGCTGCAGCAGTAGATGCAGATGATATCATTGGCGGTATCAATGTGAGCGATGGTTCTGTCAAAGGTTTGGAATGTCTTAACAAAGTATTCCCGATTACCGGCCTTGTGCCTGGCATTGTATTGGCTCCCGGCTGGAGTGAAACTCCGACAGTAGCTGCCGTGATGAAAGCCAAAGCAGGTAACATCAACAGCCATTTCAAGGCGATTACTCTCAATGACGTACCGACCGACGCAGTAAAAAAATATACTGATGTCAAGGCGTGGATGAACCAGAACAGCTATAACGATGCTTCTCAAGTGGTATGTTGGCCTATGGTTAAGATGGGCGATGATGTTTATCACATGTCTACCCATGTTCTTGGCGTTATCTCAACTGTTGACAGTAATAACGATGATATTCCTTACGAAAGCCCGTCTAATAAAAGCATGCAGATTAACGGCTGCTGCTTGAAAGATGGTACTGAAGTAGTATTAGGACCTGATGAAGCCGGGTATCTCAACGGCCAGGGCGTTGTTACCGCGCTTAATTTTATCGGAGGCTGGAAATGTTGGGGCAATCGCACCGCCTGCTATCCGTCTAACACCGACCCTAAAGATGCCTTTATCTGTATTCGCAGAATGTTTAACTGGCATGCGCAGACTTTCATTCAAACTTATTGGGCGAAGGTAGATAAGCCGATTAACAAACGCCTGATTCAAACAGTTCTGGACAGTGAAAATATGCGTTTAAACGGCCTTACCGGACAAGGTGTCATTTTGGGCGGCCGTGTTGAATTTCGTGATGATGAAAATCCCGTTACCAATCTTATGGACGGCATCATTAAATTCCACACTTATCTTACGCCGCCTGCCCCGGCGCGTGAAATTGAAAACGTGCTCGAATATGATCCTGCGTATTTTGAAACGCTGTTCAGTTAATTGGGAGGTGAGATAGATGGCAAATGTACCTGAGAAACTGATTAACTTTAAAGTTTACCAAGATGGTAACGATTTGGTGGGTATTGCTGATGTGCAACTTCCGTCTTTAGATGCTATGACCGAAACCGTTAAAGGTGCAGGTATTGCAGGCGAGTTTGACAGCCCGGTGCTGGGGCACTTCGGCAGCATGGAAACAGTGCTGAACTGGCGCACGCTGGAGAAGCGTAACATTATGCTGGCAATGCAGACCGGCGTAAATCTCGACCTGCGTGGGGCGCAGCAGATTTATGACAGTGCCAGCGGTAAATACAAGGTTGGTAACGTAAAATGCGTTGTGCGCGGTGTGCCGAAGAAAACGGAGTTGGGCAAGTTGGATGTTGGCACGACTACAGGCACTGCGAACACCATTGAAACAGCTTACATAAAAGTTACCATTGATGGTGAAACTGTTCTGGAGCTGGATAAGTTCAACTACATCTGCAACATTGGTGGCGTTGATTATATGGCTGATGTTCGCGAAGCCTTAGGCATGGTATAAAAAAAGCCTCCGGCTGCACGCTGGGGGCTAAATTATAAAAGTTTGGAGGAATGAAAGATGCAAGTAGTTCAATTAAATAATCCTATTATGGTTAATGGCGAAGAAGTTAAGGAAGTTAAATTAGATTTTGAAGCTATCCGCGGTAAAGATTTAATTGCAGCAGAAAAGGAAGTGCGCAAAATGGGCGACACAACTCCGTCTGTGTTTCTGTCCATGGATTTTCAGGCGTTGGTAGCGGCTAAACTGATCGGCGTACCTGTAGAGGATGTTTTGGACATGCCTTCGGCTGATTTTAAGAATCTGGTGCTGCCTGTGGCAAATTTTTTGCTGGGCTAGGAGTTGAAAACTCTAAGCCCATAAAAGAGTTAACTGTAAGCTTGGCAATGGCAACATTTACGTCTGTCGAATTTTATTTAAACCTAGGCTTACTTGAAGCGTTGGAAATTGCGAAAATAGTAAATAAAAAGTCCGCTCAGGCGTGAGCGGACAAAAAAGCAGTTCTAATATCAATCATGGCAATCACCATTCTGTTTATCAACTCTGCGATAATATGTAGATGTTGTGCCATCTGGGTTGACTCGGGTGAATTTTTTTAATTTAGGAATGCTTTTCTTGTAATTAATATGCATTTCTATCATTGCATGTATTGCAACGACAATCATAAATAATATTCCTAATACCATACCGAAGAAATAAATCATAAAAATCACCTCTAAATATATTATATACTTCTTACGAAAGGGGTTCAAGGCTGATGAAAGAATTTACATTTGGCTTTAAATTAGCCGCAGTATTGAGCAACAGTTTTTCTACATCGTTTCAGCAGGCTCAAAGAAATATATCTAATACAAAACAAGAATTAAAGAATTATCAAGCAGCTTGGAAGGGTGTATACAAAGCTCAAAAACAAGGTATACTTTCAGCAGAATCGGCTGCCAATGCATATGAAAGATTATTGGGCAAGTTTCAAAAACTTCCAGCATTACAAGAAAAATATGCTAAGTTGGCAACCAGTTCCATTCAATCTTGGGCACATTTTGATTTAGCTAAAATATGGATAAATTCGTTAGTTCAAATATCAGATAAAGCAATAGCCTTTGAAAGTTCTATGGCTGACGTAAAAAAGGTTGTTGATTTTAAAACTCCGCAACAGTTCAAACAAATGAGTAAAGATGTGTTGGAACTATCAACAAGAATTCCAATGGCTGTCGATGGACTTGCTAATATAGTTGCAGCTGGTGGACAGGCAGGAATAGCGCAAGAGGACTTATTAAAGTTTGCTGAAGCTGCTTCTAAAATGGGCGTAGCCTTTGATATTACTGCTGATCAGGCCGGTGATATGATGGCCAAATGGCGTACAGCTTTTAAAATGAATCAGGACGAGGTTATTACTCTGGCTGATAAGATTAACTATTTAGGTAATACGACAGCTGCGTCTGCTCCTTTAATATCTGATGTAGTTACTCGTATTGGTCCATTAGGAAGTATTGGTGGTGTAGCATCAAGCGAAATAGCTGCTTTAGGTGCAAGTATGGTTGGCTCAGGTATCCAAAGCGAGGTTGCTGCAACTGGTATTAAGAATTTGATTTTAGCTATGGTTAGTGGAGAAAGCGCTACCAAGTCGCAAGCTGAAGCTTTTGCACAAATTGGATTAAATGCTACTGATATGGCCTCCGCTATGCAAAATGATGCTAAAGGGGCAATATTAACTGTATTAAAGGCTATCGAGCAATTAGCACCAGAAAAAAGAACGGCAGTAATGGCTGACCTGTTTGGTAAGGAAAGTCTTAGTGCAATTGGACCTTTGCTTTCAAACCTTAGTGGGCTAGAGTCTAATTTTGCTAAAGTAGGCGACAGTTCAAAGTATGCTGATAGTATGGAACAAGAGTTTTCTGCAAGAAGCCAAACTACTGCAAATAGTATGCAACTTATGAAAAATCGTATAGATAAAGCGCAAATCCAAATGACGTCAGGTTTATTACCGGTGATAGCTATGGGAAGTGAATATTTAGGTAAATTTGCGACAACTATAGGAGATGTTACTGAAAAATATCCTGGATTAACAGGAGGGGTTATAGCTTTAGGCTTAGGATTGGGTGGAATGTATATTACAGTTAGCCTTGCTACTGCTGCTTTTAATACGGCTAAAGCTGCTATTGCTGGGTATGAACTAATTACTAAATCAGCGAAAAATTCTACTATTCTTTATAATATACATGCAAAAGCTATGGCGTTTTCTACCAAGTTGGCTGCTGGTGCTCAATGGCTTTTGAATGCATCTCTATGGGGTTGTCCAATTCTAGTAATAGCTGGAGCTTTTGCAGCGGCAGGATATATTATTTACAAAGATTGGGATAAAATAAAACAGTTTTTTGTCAACCTTTGGGACAGTCCGACAGCTAGAACGATTATGTTTATTACAGGTCCAATCGGCTGGGCGATTGCTGCTGGAACTGCGCTTATTGCCAACTGGGACATCGTCAAGCAGTGGTTTATAACATTGTGGGACAATCCTTCTTTAGCAATACAGCAGTTTGTTAATGGTATAAAAGACAAGTTTTCTGATGCATTCTCTTGGGTACAGGAAAAATGGCAGGCCATCAGCGATTTTATCTCTAAGCCAATCTTCGGCAAGGTCAATATAACTGCACAAGGAAGCAGTGGTAGTGACGTAGCGCACAACGCTTCCGGTGGCATCTATGGCAAGGGCGCCTTCTTGACAACCTTTGCTGAGGACAGTGGCGAGTCCGCTATTCCACATACCCCGAATGCGCGGAATATCGGCCTGTTGGCGGAAACAAACCGTATCATGGGTAATCCGCTGGGCGGCGGTGCCAATATTACTGCTACGTTCGCACCAAACATTACAATTCAAGGTGGTGGCGACGAAGGTAAAATCCGCGAGGTGTTGGAGTTGGAGATGGCAAAGTTTAAGAAGATGCTGCAGGACTTGCAGAACCAGCAGAGGAGGGTAAGCTATGCGTAAATTGACTTTAACGCCTAAATAGTGTATAATATTATAACCAAAAATGAGCATTTTATTACATTGGGAGGTGCGTATCATGAACGAAAAATTTCAGTATTTGGTGGACAATTTACGAGAAGCTAATAAAGAAATTCGTTTTCGTGATAGCACCGAAGATGTCAACAAATTAAGTGATGAAGATAAAGAACTTATTGAAAATCAAGCAACTAATGCTGCTAATGAACTAGTGAATTTCTTCTGGCAAAAGAAAAATGCTCCTTTACGCATTGGTGATATGCTTGATTCGTTAGGGTTTGCTGTAGTACCAGATAATTCGTTTGATGATGATAAATTATCTGGGGTATTAGCTATAGATAATACTGTTGCCATGGAACGATTTAGAAAGATGATAGTACTCAATAATAGAGACAACATTGGACATCAGCGCTTTACAATTGCTCATGAACTAGCTCACTATATTTTTGACGCATTACCAAATCAGAAATATTATGAAGCTTACTACAGAACGGACGACAAGAAAAACAATGAAATTCGTGAGTATCGAGCAAATAAATTTGCAGCAAATCTACTGATGCCTAGAACTATTTTTGAGTCAAGGTATAAATTTATTGCAAGTCAAATCAAAGATGCACAAAAAGTACAATTTATATTAAGTTTAGATTTTGGCGTTTCCGTTACTGCAATAAATAAACGCATTAAAGAACTGAATTTGGAAGCAAATAGCATATTATGACGATGATAAATTCTGATGAAACAGTAAAAAATATTACTGATAAAATTATCAAGAAATATAGTAAAGATAGTCTTGAGATGTTAAGTAATCCCAAATTCAATGATGAAAATACTTCTTTTGTCAGTAATGATGTTGTGAGCATGGAAGCTCATAATGAAAGTTACACAAACATCTTAAAAGCTTATAGTGAAGAACTTGAAGGCAACATAAGATTTAAAAACAAGTGCAAAGAGTTATGCGTTGGAGTAATGGGCAGTATCTGTATTGCTTTGATTGCAGTGTTAGGGACTATAACCTATATGACTTTTAAGTATCAGCATCTTACATTCCAAATCAATAATATAGTTGCTGTTGTTACTGCTATCGGAACAGCATTCGTTTCTTCATTTTTCATTATTCCTGAGATTATTACGAAGTATCTGTTCAATCGTAAGGAAGAAGAAAATATGATGAACATTATACAGAATATCCAAAAGCATGATTTGACAATCAGGCAGGACATCAAAGATTTTAGACAAAATAATAATCCAGCAGACTTTTAATAAAGCCTTGACCTAATCGTCAGGGCTTTTCTTATACCCAAAATCATACAAGTAGCCTGAAAGTCTAGCCATAATGACGGTAAATGGACTGGATTTCAGGCACAACAAAGGCTAGGTAGTATTGTATAATTAAATTGTTCGACAGACGAAAAAAGTACTTGACTTTTTGTCACACAAGAATTAAAATAATGGTGTGACAAAAAAGAGAGGTGAAAAAAGTGAGTCCGCGAACAGGTAGACCTAAATCTGATAATCCTAAAGATATAAGATACAGTATTCGTTTGGATGTTGAAACGGAACAATTATTAGCTCAGTATTGTTCAGAACACAATATCACAAAAGGTGAAGCTGTACGTCGAGGGATACAACTGCTTTTAGGTATAAAAAAATAGAACATCGCCCCGTCGCTAAACAATGGCGATGTTCTGTTTGCACGAGAGTTTCCTCTCATGGAATATTGTAACATGGGGGGGAACATCTTTCAAGTAAAAAATTGGAGGTGTTCCATATGAACGAATTACGTATTTTTAATAACGCTGATTTTGGTGATGTTCGCACCGTAGAAAAAGATGGAAACATCTGGTTCGTTGGTAAAGACGTGGCGGAGGCGTTGGGTTATGAACGCCCTACGAAAGCTGTGCAAGACCACATAGATGAGGAGGATAAGGATGTAGTCCCAATTCAGGATTCCATCGGGAGAAAACAAAATACACCTATCATCAACGAATCAGGCTTATACTCTCTTGTGCTTTCCAGCAAACTTCCATCTGCAAAAGTTTTCAAACGTTGGATAACGTCAGAAGTCATTCCTTCTATACGCAAAACTGGTAGTTATAACAAGCCGTCAAAACAGCCAACAACACAACAGGAGCAGAGGGCGAAAGCTATGCTGCTGAACGCACAGAGCAGGCAGTGTAAGTTGTGGCTGCGTTTGGCAGAAACAACGGATTTACCGGATTATAAGCATATCTGCCAGCAAAAAGCAGCGGAGGTACTGGCTGGCTCTCCTGTACTGCCTATGCAGAAGGCAGAAAAGAAAACACTTTCTGCTACGGAGATTGGAAAAATTTTGGGCATCACGGCGCACAAGGTGGGTATGTTGGCTAACAAATTTGCGTTAAAAAGCGATGCTTATGGCAAGTATTTTTATGATAAATCTCCAAACAGCAATAAGCAGGTAGAAACGTTCCGCTATTATGAAGATGTTGTGGAGAAATTAAAGGAGATTCTGGAAGGCGGTGCTGCAAAATGACCGCTTTAGAAGCTTATAAGGCATTACCGTTTGAACAGCGTGAGCTAGTTGAGCAGATTGAATATAACCTGGATATAGCCGACCAATGCTTTTCAACTATTAAGGCGATGCTTCCGGATAAAGAAGTAGTTCTTATGATGCTTATGGATAAATACGCTGAAAGTATGCATTCGCAAATGCAGGCGAAAGAAGAATTGGAAAAGGCTGGATATAGTGAAGTGCAGATTTTAAACTTGCGTCAGGGCTATTGCAGCGAATAAAATAATTTTATGGCGAAAGCCGCTTACAGTAGATGTAGGCGGCTTTTGTCATACATAGATTGGAGTGATGAAATTGACAAATACCTACACAACTACCCAGGGCGACATGTGGGACTTGATTGCCAAGCGCTTGTATAATGACGAAGAATCACTAAACGTCCTGCTGGAAGCAAATCAGCAATACGCTGACATTGTTGTTTTTCCGGCAGGAATTGTGTTGGAAGTGCCAGAGTACAATGCACCGGTAACATCAATGCTGCCACCATGGAGGCGTTAAAATGTTTAAGATGAATGCAATGCGTTGTTTGGTAATCATTAAATACAATGACAAGGATATTAGCGCAGACCTGCAGCAATATCTGAAGAATGTAAGCTACACTGATAACATGTCTGGTGAAGCAGATGATCTGCAGCTTACACTGGAGGATAAAGCTGGGCTATGGCAATCAGCATGGATGCCGGAAAAGGGTGCAACACTGGACGTTAGCGTAAAGCTGATTAACTGGCAGAGCATAGGTGAGCAGGTTGTACGTTTTGGCTTGTTTGAGATTGATGAAATTACAAGCAGCGGAATGCCTAGCGAGGTGCAAATCAAGGCGGTGAGCGTGCCGGATAACAACAATCTGCGCGGAGCTGAGCGTACCCGCAGCTGGGAGAAGGCCGAGCTGAAACGCATTGCTAATGATATTGCGACTGAGGCGGGCTTGGCGTTGTATTACGATGTTAAAGAGTATAATCCTGTTATAGATAGGGCAGAGCAGACGGAACAGTCTGACCTGTCCTTTTTATATAAGCTGTGTGCTGACCATGGCCTAGCTCTCAAAATCTGCGATAAGCAAGTGGTAATTTTTGACGAAGCAGATTATGAAGCGGCGGAAGCTGTGGCGCTGGTGCCGAAGCCCAAGGCTAGTTATTCTGCTGCTAGCCTTAAGGTGCTGGATATGCTGAAAAGCTACAGCCTGCGCAGCAAAGTGCGTGATGTGTATAAGTCTTGCCACGTTAAGTACCAGGACAGCAGCACGAAGCAAAAAATTGAGGCGACATTTGATGCTCCTGATAAAAAGATAGGCAAAACACTGGAAGTCAATGAGCAGGTCGCCAGCATTGCGGATGCAGAGCGTCTTGCAAAGAAGAAACTTCGGGAAAAGAATAGTGATGAGGTTACCGGAAGCTTCAGCTTTTTAGGTAATCCGGAGCTGGCGGCTGCAGTGAATATCCAGCTTAGCGGTTTTGGTGCTTTCGATGGCAAGTATATTATTACTAAGGCACAGCATGATATTAGCAGTGGATATACAACAAGTATTGATGTGAGGAGATGTTTGGATGGATATTAACCAGATAAAAAACCTGATTCGCATTGGTACAGTATCGGCGGTCAATGGCGCATCGTGTAGCGCTCGCGTGGCGTTTGAGGATAAGGACAATATGGTGAGTGCTGAACTGCCAATTATAACTATAGGCAGCCGGCAGACGAAAGCCTATTGGCTGCCTGAGGTTGGCACCCAGGTGCTATGCATATTCCAACCGAATGCAAGTGGCAGCGGCATCAGCAAAGGCTTTATTATAGGTGCTTTTTACAGCACGCAGGATGCTCCGGTGGAAAGTGATGCTAGTGTGCGCAGCATTACGTTTGCCGATGGCAGCTTTATCAGGTATCAAAACGGAAACATCGAGATTAATGCCATGGGGAAACTGCTGTTGAAAGGGGCGACAGTGGAAATAAATTAAAACAAAAATAAGTTTACGAAATAAAAGAACAGTAAATTAAAAAGGGAACTTTTCAGTAGCATAGAGGAAAAAACTGTACAAGTGTCGAATAAAATGATATAATCGTACTACATGAAACGAAGAATACACACAAACAAACGTGCGGTTCTCTTTTTGCCATAGCTCAAATGTTATACTTAAGAATAATGAATGGAAGGAGTGAGCGCTATGTATGATGCTTTAGAAATAGCAAAATATATAATTAGTAAATGCTTTAAGGAAGGTGTTCCTGTTACTAATTTGCGCTTGCAAAAACTTCTGTATTTTATTCAGGTGGAGTCTTATAAGGTATATGGAAAACAGCTTTTCAATAACGATATTGCAGCATGGCAATTTGGGCCCGTTGTTCCTGATGTATATTATAAGTATAGTGTATATGCTGGAATGCCTATTTTGTTACAATATAATAATTTAAATTTGTGCAATAAGGTTACTAATATTGTTGACGATGTTATAGAAAAAAATAAGAATATACCTATATGGAAGTTGGTAGAAATTACACATAAACCTGATGGACCGTGGGATATTACGATTAACAAATTTGGCTTAAGATCTATTATAAACAGTGATTTAATTGCTGAAGAAGCTAAATTAAGTTAGCAGCAGGTGATCTTGATTGAAAAATAGTGAGCAACAATCAGCAATAAATAATTTTATAATATTTTTAGCTAAGACTTCTTATAGTCCTGAACAAATTGAAAAGGAAGCAAGAGAAAAAATATGCGATGTGTATTCAAATGAAAGTTTTCGGCATTTTTATTCTCGTATATTTGCTACAATAAAATCTGATATTATCGAAAAAGAAGGTAATATAGATTTTCTTACAGAAAACATAAAAACACTTTATGAATTAAATAATTCTGGTAAGGTTTGCTGGAATATTGACATAACAGTTGATGCGAAAATAAAAAATAAATTTGATAAATTATATGATCATGTTATGCTAGAAATCTCTAGAATAAATTATTACGATCAATGGAGTTCTCAATATAGAGATATTGAAACGAAAATGAAGAAGGCTAACCTTGAAGTAGTAGAAGCTAATCGCCAACTCAGTATAGCTAATATTAAAATGGCGGAAATGCAGAGAGTAATAGATTCTACAATTAAGCAGATTAGTGACTTACAAAGAAATATTGAAAGTACAAAGTCTGAGCATATCACTATATTGAGTATTTTTGCTGCTATTATGTTAGCATCTTTAGGTGGGTTGAGTTTATTAAGTAGTTCGTTGCAGAGTGTTGATAGGGCGTCTATATTTAAGTTGATTATGATTTGTAGCATTACTGGGTTCGTGCTATTTAACACTACGTTTATGTTAATATATATGTCTGCAAGAATTACGGGACGGACAATTTACACATTTTGCCCAACTGCTAAAGATGGGACTGACTGTGTTTTTAATAAAAATAAATGTCAGAATGATTGCTCGGCGGTTAATAGATTAAAAAAACGTTTGCCGTATGTGTTTTGGGTAAATTTTGTATTATTATTTTTGGTTCTATTTGACGTAATTATTTATTTTACTATAAAATATGAATGGATTGATGGTGTTTGCAAGCTAGTATTTTCTTTTTCTAGCATAATTGGGCTATGGATTATTGTCGTTACAAGCTTAATATTAGCGATAAGACTTGCTAAATATATTTCCCGAAAGTTTATGAAATAATCTAGGCTTTTTTCAAGCCGCTTACATGAGTAAGCGGCTTTTTCTATACCCAAAAACAGGTGAAAGGAGGTGATTACCATGCCAAAAGCAACAAGATTAGGCGATAACGATACCGGCCATGATGTCTGCGCTCCGACAGCGCTGGTGAGCGCAAGCGCTGATGTTATCATCAACGGCAAAGGCGCTGGGCGTGTAGGTGACAGCTACGCTCCGCATGGGTGTGTAGCGCATCCGACGCACAGCGGAGTAATTGCCAGCGGGAGCGTCAGTGTTTATATCAATGGCAAGGCTGCTGGTAGAATAGGGGACAGCGTAAGCTGTGGTGGGAGTGTGGCGGCGGGGAGCAGTAATGTAGTGATTGGAGGTTGATAATATGCTTGTAGGTTTCATGGCTGATATTCCATTTATAGTATCCAGCCGCTTTATCCGTACATTCGATGATTATGGTCGTGGCAGTGCAGGGCGCTGGGCACAGCATGATATTATCGGCGATAAGCCGGTGCTTGAGTTTATCGGTCCGGATATGGAGAAGATCAGCTTTTCTATGCAGCTGCGTGCTGATCAGGGCATAAACCCGTCTAAGGAGCTTGAAAAACTGCGAAAGCTTCGTGATACAGGCCAATATTTTCCCTTGGTTATCGGTGGTAAGTTAATTACTGATAACATGTGGGTTATCGAAAGCTTGGATGAAAGTGTTTCCTTCTGGGGCAAGTTTGGCAGCATTATGAGTGCTAAAGTAAGCGTAACGCTGAAAGAATACGCAGGAGGGATGAAAGTATTATGATTTATGATGTTTTAGCTCAGCCAGTGCAAGGTATTGATTTTGCACCAGCATCAGAAGTTGCGGAAATCCTGCAAAATCTGCGCACAATCATTACTACTACAAAATATTCTGTACCGCTCGACCGCAATTTTGGCATTGATGCTGATATGCTCGACCTGCCAATCAACGTAGCGCAGGCAAAGCTGCAGTCTGAGATGATTACGGCCATCAAAAAATATGAGCCGCGTGTAGAGATAACATCAATCAGTTTTACCGGAACGGAAGACGGCGTGCTGATACCGAAAGTGCAGGTGAAGATAAAAGATGACAATGAGTAAATTAGATAACCTGGCCGATATTGTGTTTGTTGATACTGATGCCGATGAGGTTGAAAGCTATGTGATTGGCAGATACGAGGCCATTACCGGCAGGACGTTGGCCAAAGGCGACCCGGTAAGGCTGTTTCTGCTGACGATCGCGGCGCTCATCGTGCTGCTGCTCAATAAAATAAATGAGACCGGCAAACAGAACCTGCTCAGATACGCTACTGGTGACAACCTGGACCATCTGGGCGCGCTGGTAGGCGTTGAGCGCATCCCGGCAAAGGCTGCTGTGACTACAATGCGCATTAAGCTGTCCGCCAAGCTGCAGACGGCAACAATCATCCCCGCAGGTACACGTTTTACGGCAGGCGATAATGTGTTTTTTACACTAGATGCCCCGCTGGTTATTGATGCAGGAACAACCAGTGCTGACGGCAGCGCAACCTGCCTGACAAAAGGTGAGCTGGGTAACGGCTATGTAGCCGGCCAGCTCAAGACGTTGGTTGACCCGGTGCCGTATGTGGATAGCGTGGCCAACATCACTACCTCCGAGGGCGGCGCTGAGGTACAGTCTGACGACAGCTATCGTGAGGATATCCGCCTTGCGCCGGAAAACTTTAGCACGGCCGGCCCTGAGGGCGCTTATATCTACCATGCCAAAAGGGCATCGACAAAGATTGCTGACGTCACTGTATGGTCCCCGGAAGCGGGCAAGGTAGAGGTAAGGCCGCTGCTGGCTGACGGAGAGCTGCCCGGCGATGAGATGCTGCAGCAGGTCAAGACAACTCTTGACGATAAAAAGGTAAGACCGCTGACTGATAATATCAGCGTACTGGCTCCGGAACAGGTAACCTATAACCTCAGCCTGACATATTACATCGCCAGCGATAACAAGGCGCAGGCGACAGCTATCCAAAATGCTGTCAATGCGGCTGTCGACGATTACGTCTTGTGGCAAAAGTCAAAGCTGGGGCGCGACATCAATCCGTCTGAACTTATCGTAAGAGTGATGGCTGCAGGCGCAAAGCGTGTTGCAGTGACTGCTCCGGTGTTTACCGCGACGACTGATACGCAGGTGGCTGTCTGCGGCACAAAGGCTGTGACACTGGGAGGGATAGAGGATGCTTGAGCTTAAGGACAATGCCCTGCAGCGCATCCTGCCAAGCTCCATCAGCGGCGATGCAACAGTAAAGGACATCGTGCAGGCCATCTCCGGCAGGTTGGCGCAGTTGGGTGAACAGGCTGAGCTTGTCTTAATCCTGCCGCGTCTAAAAAAGCTGCCGGAAGAAATCGTCGATGAGCTGGCGTGGCAATATCACGTCGATTTTTATGATGTTTCGGCCGACATTGCGAAGAAGCGGGAGCTTGTACGCAAAGCCATTGCCCGCCACCGTTACAAAGGAACTCCCGCAGCGGTCGAAGAAGTCTGCTCAGCAGCCTTTGATACTGCGGAGGTGCTGGAATGGTATGAATATGGCGGCAAGCCGTATCATTTCAAGGTCCGTATGGTGCAAGAGTCCATCCCGGATGAAGCGGTTATGGCTGAGATGGTCAAAGCTATCAACAGCGCCAAGAATATCCGGAGCTGGCTGGACAGTATGACTTTTTATTATCGCCCGGAAGGCAAGATTTATACGGCTGGCGTGCTCTGCCAGCATAAAAAATTATTTTTCAGGATATGAGGGAGGTGAACGGATATGTTGTGCATAGAGTATGACGGTCCGCACAAAAACAGGATAACGCTGACGCGCGGCGACAGTGCCACGCTGAAGCTCAAGCTGTACGATGCCCAGAATAAGCCTATTGTGCTGACTGAGGCTGACAGGGCTGTGCTGACGGTCAAGCAGGATATCGACAGTCCGGCTGCCGTGCTGCAGCTGGAGGCAAAGGAAAAACAGTTTGATTTTGCTCCGGCCGATACAGCTGACCTTGCCTGCGGCCAATACTGTTACGATGTGCAGGTAACCTTATCTGATACGGACGTGTATACGGTAATCCCGCCCTCCGATTTTATCCTGGCTAAAGGGGTGACCTGATATGCGTGACGGCGAGTTAAAAGGCCTGATCGTCCATAAAGCCGGCCTTTTCGGGCGCCTTGAAAAAACGAAGGATATCCGCGGCTATATAGGCTGCGGAATAAAAAAGGTCAGTGATAATGTGCCGGAGGACGAATACTGTGGCACATATGAGGCTGTATCAAAGGCTTTTGAGGACAGCTATCTGGAAACAAGAAACAAACGCCTCAGAGACAATATACACGTCAAGGAAATCCCCTACTATGAAACAAGCAATTTATCCGATGGGGTGACGGTATATATCGGAAGCGAAATCGAATTTGAATAAACGGAGGTATGCTAATGTCAAATTGGGGTAAACCGGTATTGACCAAGCAGGGCCTTAAGCTGCAGGCCAAGGTCGATGCCGGCAGTCATATGCAGCTTACACAATGCAAGATTGGCAGCGGTACGCTCAGCAGCGGGCAGAACCTTGAGGACCTGACAGCGCTGATTGCACCTGTACAGACACTGCCTATTGCAAGCATCAGCTACTCGGAAAACAACAGCGCCTGCGTGATTGCAGCCGTGACAGATAACAGCAATGTAACCAGCGGCTATTATCTGCGTGAGTTTGGCGTGTATGCGCGCGATCCGGATGACGGCGAGATACTGTACGCGGTAGCGCAGGATTCAAACCCGGATTACATCCCGCCAAGAGGCACGTCAGCAGTAATCAGTCAAGAAATAGGCGTGGCATTATCGTTTAGTAATGCTGCCAACGTTACTGCTTATGTTAACACATCGGCTATTGCAACAATAACCTACGTCAATAGCTATGTGGCATCTGCCGTAGCGGACCTTAAAGATATGACCGGCGCATCCCCTGCGCAGGGCGGCATCCATGGGCTTGTCCCGGCACCGGGCCGCGGCGTTACGAAAAACCGCTTTTTGCAGGCCGACGGCACGTGGGCCTTTGTCAACGAGATGACCGGCGCTTCGTTTGGGGCAGCAGGTGTAAGCGGCCTTGTCCCAGCTCCTGCCGCAGGCAACAGCACGCGTTATTTGCGCAGTGATGGTACGTGGGCATCTATCACCGCCATGTTCGGTGCGACGGCTACCGTCAACGGCGCCGCAGGCCTCGTGCCGGCACCTACGGCAGGCAGCAGCATCAGATATCTGTGTGCTGACGGTACATGGAAAGAGGTCGACCTTGACAGTGCTAAGACCAAGCTTGTCAAGTATTACTGAGGTGGCAACTATGAGATATAAAATAATGGTCAACGGCACCGCGTATAAAGTGCGATACGCCAACGGCAGCTATTTGCCGGATATCTCTAAATCGGGATATGCGTTCCTTGCCGTCTATTACGATAACAATCTGATGGCAACAGGGGAGCGTATCACCGTTGACGGCACCGTATATACCGTCACCTATGGCGTTACCGTCGCTATACGCGGCGAGGCAGGTACAAGCAAAGTGCTGTCGGTAACATATAACGGTGTTACTAATACCGTCCCGGTAACCTTTGACGGTGGGACGTACAACGTCACCTTTACGTCAAGCACAAAACGCCGGAGCTTCTCGGCTGAGGTTATTCCTGCCGATACGTATGCGTATATTGATGTTTCGGATTGTGCAACAGGCACGTGGACATATACAATTACGACCAACAGCGCATCCAAAGAGGGGTCGTTCAGTATCCCGCTACCAAACGCCAAGAAGCAGGAGCTTATTTTGGGCGAGTTTGGCGGCGTAGCAACGCTTACATATAAGGTCAGCTCCGGCGGCACAAGCAATTTGACGTCTTTGCAGCACAGCAGCAGCGACCCGACAACAACGATTACAGCCCAAATTATATAGGAGGTAAAAAATGGCTCAGTCAACAACAAACCTCGGAAAGATACACGTCTTCCCGTCAGAAACACTATACAATCAATTTAAAGATGTTATCGCAGATAACGATTTAGCATTATTAAAAGATGACGGTGCGTACATCGTCGCTGCCAATCTTGCACAGAACGGCTATGTTAAATTTAGCAATGGGCTAATTCTGCAGTGGGGAACTACTAAAGAAACTGCGGTGACGTTTCCGATAGCTTTCCGCCA
>ENA-UOJD01000689-UOJD01000689.1-human-gut-metagenome-genome-assembly--contig:-P48-NODE-689-length-43887-cov-30.953413_pt1 | contig 43887 bp, 47 predicted proteins | sample MGYA00242342_ERZ723889 | MGnify/ENA metagenome assembly ERZ723889 | reverse complement strand
GCTTAGAAGGCAGTTGCTCTATCCACCTGAGCTACGGGCGCACGTTGTTATCCCAATGGGTTCCATTATGGCGGCAGTTCTGTGTCGGCACAGGCTGCGAGAGAAATAATACCATACCCATCGCATTCTGTCAAGGAAAATCTGAAAAAAGTTTCAACTTTTTTGCGCTGCGGGCAAAAATGGCCGTTCCAGCGTGTAGGAATGGCCTTACAGCAGCCACATCCCGGCGGCGCCCAGCGCAAAGCCCAGTGCAAAGCCGCATACCACGTCCCGCACATGATGCACCCCGGTAAGCACCCGCAGACAGCAGATGAGCAGGGCAACGCCCACCATCACGCAGCCCGCAGCGGGGTAGAAATACAGCCACACCGCCGCCAGCACGGCGGCGCTCAGCGCGTGGCGGGAGGGCATGGAGTGCCCACGGCTCTCCTTTGCCACCAGCGGGGTAAAGCCGGGCTGCTCGTAGGGGCGGGGGAAGTGCAGCCGACTGCGCAGCAGCGTGCCGCCCCAGAACACCAGCCCCGGCACAAAGACGGAGCGGGCGATGAGCACCATAAAGTCCAGCGCGGACTGCTTCTGGGTGAGGAACAGCCGCGAGAGCCGGACATTCAGCAGGCACAGCAGCACCGGATAGCACACAAAGGGCACCAGCGGCAGCCACCGGTCCAGAAAAACGACCAGCCGCTTTACGGCCGGATGGGCGCTGAACCAGTGATAGATGGGCTTATACTGTTCTGCGGTCAAAGCAGCTCTCCTCCTGTCGGGACGGACATCAGAAACAGGTGTCCAGATAGTTTTCCACATCAAAGGGCTCCGGGGTGGAATCCTTGCGCAGATACAGCGGGTGGTGTGGGTGCCCCTTTTTGCTGCGCTTGCCAAAGGTGACCCACGGGATCTTCCGCTCCCGCGTCAGGGCCACCATCTCCCGCATCAGACCGGGCAGGTAGTCCCGCTTTTCGATCAGGGTGCCCCATGCCGCCCACATGGTAGGCTCGGTCTGGGCCAGAACAGCCTGCAGCCAGCGCAGGTTTTCATCGCACAGGGCGCGGTCGGGGGTCTTGTCCATATCGTTGGGGTCGGTGGCGCGCTGGGGGTAGACGTTGAACATGATCCAGCTGTCAAAGCCGTTGACGGCGGCCAGCCGCTCCACGCTTTTTAAGGTGGGGTCCAGCGCACCGGGCTGGGCGGTACTGGGGTTGATGCCGATGCACACCAACGGGTGCTTGCCCACCCGCCCCAGAACGTAACGGTAGCTTTGGTAGGTGTGGGGCTCGTAATACCAGATGCCGCCGGCGTATTCGCCCGCCTCGAGCACGGGCAGAGAAATGGTCTGCATGATCGTAAACTCCTGTCGGTTTTGAATATCATTCTTATCGTACCTGAAACCACCGGGAAAATCAACCGTTTTAGCCCCAAAATACTGCCTTATTTCTGTTTTTGTGGTATACTGGAGGTGTTCCGGTGCGGCAGGGGGACTGCGGCACCGCGCTTCGCTTACAGAAAAAAGGAGTTCTTATGCTGGAAGATTATAAAAGTGCACTGCGCGCAGGGCAGCGCGCCTATCGTGCCCGCATAGCCCGCGGCCAGTCGCCCTATCTGGCTGTTCTGGACGATGTGCTCAAGGGTGTGGATATCGTGGCGCAGGAGCCGCTGGGTCTGGTGGAGATCCCGTCGGACAGCCTTGTGGGCACCAAGACCAGCGGACGGCACACCGCCTTTTCGTATGATTTTATGCCCCTGCTGGAGCCGGACACCGAGTTTGCTGCCAAGTGGTCGAACCTGTGCGACGCGCATCTGGAAGAGGGCATCCATACTCCCATCATCGCCTTTGAGTACATGAACCGGTTCTATGTGCAGGAGGGCAACAAGCGGGTCTCGGTGCTCAAGTATTACGGCGCCGTCAAGATCCCGGGCACGGTCACCCGGCTCATCCCCGCCCGCACCGAGGATCTGGAAAATAAGATCTACTACGAGTTTCTGGATTTCTATAAGCTGTCCAAAGTGAACTATGTGCATTTTTCCAAGCTGGGCGGCTACAGCAAGCTGCAGACGCTGGTGTGCAAGGCCAGCGGCGAGGCATGGTCGGAGGATGACCGGTTGAACTTTGCCGCCTTCTACACCATGTTCCACCAGCAGTTCGAAGCCTTGGGCGGCAGATCCCTGGGGCTGACCACCGGTGATGCGCTGCTGGTGTACCTGTCGGTGTACCGCTACTCCGACACCTACGACGCCACCCCGGCGCAGGTGCGGCAGAACCTAGAAAAGCTGTGGAACGAGGTGAAGGTGCTCACCGAGCCCCACGGCGTGGAGCTTTCGCTGGAACCGCCCAAGAGCCCCGCAGAGCCGCTGCTGTCCAAGCTGAATATCTTCAGCCCCAGCAAGCAGCCCAGTGAGCTGCGGGTGGTGTTCCTCCACGAGTACAACGCCAAGATCAGCGCATGGGTGCGTGCGCATGACGAGGGGCGCGATGCGCTGGCCAAGGTCTTCCCGGACAAGGTGTATATCAGCTGCTACGAGGATGTGAACCCGGAGGTGGATGCGGAGCAGGTGCTGGAGGAGGTAGCCCACAACAATGCGGACGTGGTGTTCGCCACCAGCGTGCGGATGTACAACGCCTGCCTGAAGGTGGCGGCGCAGCACCCCAAGACCCGCATCCTGAACTGCTCACTGAACGCGCCGCACCCGCTGGTGCGCACTTACTACCCCCGCACCTATGAGGTGACCTATCTGCTGGGGATGCTGGCCGGTATCATGACCAAGACCGGGCACATCGGCTATGTGGCGGCAAACCCCGTGTACGGCGTGCCCGCTGCGATCAACGCCTTTGCGCAGGGGCTGAAGAGCGTGCGCCCGGCAGGCCGTATCTGGCTGCGCTGGGCCTGCCAGCCCGATGCCGCCCATCCGCTGGATTTTGCCGACTGCCCGGAGATCGACATGGTCTACGCCCGGGACAGTCGGGAGCCTGCCGACACCAACCGGGACTACGGCCTGTGCCGCAAACTGCCGGACGGCAGCTTACAGCCGCTGGGTCTGCCGATCTGGCGGTGGGATACCTTTTATGTGCAGATCGTGCGCTCCATTTTTGACGGCAGCTGGGACAATGCAGCCACCACCCGCGCAGTGAACTACTGGTGGGGTCTGCGCAGCGGCGCAGAGGATCTGGAGTATCAGGAAGCGCTGCCCAGCGGTACGCGGCAGCTGCTGGATCTGCTGGAAACGCTGCAGGGCTCGGATAATGTGCACATCTTCCCGGAAAAGCTGTATGATAACGAGGACAACCTGCACTCCCCGGAGAATAGAGTTTACAGCCCCAAAGAGCTGATGGAGATGGATTGGCTGGATGCCTGTGTACACGGCAAGCTGCCCCATTACGATGAACTGGACGTCAAGACCCGTACCGTGCTGGCGATCAACGGGCTGGACAACGTAAAGGGTCTGGAAAAATGAGCCGGCCTGACCGGAAACAGAATGGAGCATACGAACGTGAAAATTCTTGCCATTTCAGATGTCCCGTCCAAGGCGCTGTGGGACTATGACACCCGTGCCCGGCTGGAAGGCATCGACCTGATCCTCTCCTGCGGGGATCTGCCCAAAAAGTATCTGGAATATCTCACAAACTTTACCGCTGCGCCCATCCTGTATGTGCACGGCAACCACGACGGCAGTTACCAGACTCAGGGGGAACCCGGCGGCTGCATCTGCGTGGACGATCAGGTGTACACATGGAAGGGGTTGCGCATCATGGGGCTGGGGGGCTGTCAGCGCTATAATAAAGAGGATACCTACCAGTACACCGAGAAAGCCATGCGCCGCCGTGTGCACAAGCTGAAGCATCAGGCGCACAAAAGGGGCGGCATCGACCTGCTGCTGACCCACGCCCCGGCCAAGGGACTGAACGATGGGGACGACTGTGCCCACAGGGGCTTTGAGTGCTTCAACGAGATTTTGGACGAGTACCAGCCTAAATGGTTCATCCACGGGCATGTACACCTGAATTACGATGCAAAGCTGCCCCGGGTATGCACCCGCGGCAACACCACCGTTATTAACGCCACCGAGCGCTATGTGTTCGAGATCCCGGACCCGACACCGACCGAGGAGCGTAAGACCCTTTGGCGGATGCTGGGGTTCTGAGCCGCTACCTATGCAAAAAAGACACCGCACAGCTGTGCGGTGTCTTTTTTTGTTGGTGGAGCCGTATTGTGGGAATGGCGGGCGCGGCAGCAGTGCGGTGCTGTCTGCGGCCCTGTAAAAGTTACAGTTCCAGCTTGCCGGAAAACTTATTGATGACGTAGTAGGCTGCGCCTTCCTCGGGCTTGACGTATACCTTGCAGGACTGTACGCCGACCTTGTGGGTGGTGCGGTAGTCTGCCTTGGCACGGTCAATGATGTCGGTGATGTTGTACTGCTCACCGCCCATCTCTACATACAGCTCGGGTGCCAGCGGCGGGCGGCCGCGGCGGGCGGGAGCCTTGGTGGATTTGCGGGTCTTGCCCTCGGCAGCCGGAGCATCGGCTGCGGGAGTAGAAACTTTCTTTTCAGGCATGATGCATAACCTTCCTTCTGTATTTGATCTGGTGCAGCAGGGCTGCACCGGCGGGCTCCAATGATCTATCGTAAGGCAGAAGCAGTGCAAAAAGCACAGACCCGGCTGCCCCATACGAACCGGTACGAAACTATTTGCGTAAAGAAGTTGAACCTATAATTATATAATATGTTTTTGAAATTCATTTGTAAAGCCTTTTTTGCAAAAAACATTGTAAAATCGGTAAGAAACGGCGGAATAAATGGCCGAAGCAGTCTTCCGGTGCTTTTTCCCGGGCAGAGTACGACTTTTCGGCAAAACGAACGGCCATTCCCGGGAAAGCCTGGCCACAAATGCGGCGGGCAAAAACGACCTTCTGCGGGGGCAGAATAAGGCGGAACGGAACTGTCGGCACGCGCAGGGGACGCAGCAGATAAAATGCAGAAGCTGCCACACCGTATTTTTGTGCGGCAGCTTCTGCTTTTCGGTTTTGATATGTACCCCCAATACTGGGTGTCCAGTATTGGGGGTACATATCATTTTTGCTTATTTCTCAGTCTGTACTCAGAACAGCATTTCCGGTGCTTTCAAGTTGTTTAGCAATCATGCTTTCCAGTTCCTGCGTGATCGTTGCACAGTTTGCAACACGGTAATTCCAGAAATAAGAAACACCTTCGCACTCTTCCACGGACAAATCGCTGTTGACCAAAAGCAAGCTTTCTGGTGTCACGTTCAGCTTTTCGCACAGAGAAGCATATTTTCCATAATCAATGCTTCGGCTGGAGGATTTGGCTTCTACCCAGAAAAATTTTCCATTGATGGAGAACACAACATCCAGCTCATGCGTGCTCCCTACGGATGCTGTTTCTGAAAGAACCACATTGGAGCAAACCGAAACTTCTGCGCCCTGCTCCTCCTGATAGTGGTTCAGGATCTGCTGAACCTGATGTTCTACAAAAAGCTCCAGCCACTTTCCGCTCAAAAAATGCCGGACGGTTTCATTTTGCGCAAGTTCATAGACGATATTCTGCGGATAAATCACAATGGCTGCAAAGAGTCCCATTTTGTCCCACGTCTGAGCAATCTCTGAAAGTGTGGCAAACGATTTTTTGGACGCACCCTTTGGGATACGGAACGAAAAAGAACCGTCGCTCTGCATATGTGTTCGGATAAACTGCAAGAAATCCACCACCACCGGGTCGCAAAGAGCCTCGCCTGTTTTCCATGCCATCCGCTGAACAGCAATCGGTGGCAGTTTTTCCGGTACGATCTGCTGAACGATTTTATACCCACAGCGTTCCAGATGCTCCAATGCGGTCAAAGGCTTCTGGATTTTTGCTTTGACTTCGGGCTTTTCTGCGCCGGAGGTATTCTCAGCCAGATAATTGAACTTCCATCCGTATTCCCAAGCAGGCGAACGGGTCAGTACTCCGACCGCATGAAATCCGCTGTCATGATCCTCCATCGGAAATGTGAACTTGTTCTTATGAACATTGGTTTGGAGCGTTTTGTTTTTCAGTGCTTTCTGATAAGCGTCAAGAAAAAATTCCTTTCCCTTATACGCCAGCTCACTGGAATTATTTGCAGAAAGACCAGCATTTTTTGCCAAAGAAAGGAGCAGACAGGTCGCTTTGGGCAGTTCAAGGATCTGTTCCATCTGCGCGCCGTCCGGAATATTTGCATTATCGGACTGCGACGATTCGTCTGCCGGAATCTCCTTTGCTGGTGCAGAAACCTCGGGTGTCTTTTTTGAAGCAATCTCAGACTTTCCAGACTTGGGCAAGGGCTTTGGCTCCGTGTAAACTTCCGCAATGAATGATTCATAGGAATCGATGCACGGAAGTTTTCCAGCCGCTGCAAGTCCTACATAGATTGCAGCCGCCCGCGAGGAATCGCCATAATACTTTTTAGAATCCGCTGCGGCAGCAATATCAGAAAAGGCATTATATCTGCTTAGCTGCGCAGCCTTTTCCGGGAACTGCTTCAACGCACGGCAGTAGAGCCACTCAAAAAATGAATCCGGGTGCGGCTCTATCGGATACTCATTTCCTTCCAGAGAGTAGCGCAGCAACTTTCCATTGGTTCGCAGTCGAGTGTCCTTATGGACTTTGGATGGCGCACAGGTCAGAAGGTCAGCGAATGGCCCACCATGTTCAAATACCTTGGCGGCTTCAAAAACCGTGCTGATGGGCACATCCTGCGCAACAGAATCCAGATGCAGCAGAAGCCGCAGAGAAGAAACAGCCTCACCCTCCGGCTGAATGGATGCAGAGCTGACTTCCAGAATTGAAACATCCGGGTCTGTTGTATGGACGGCATCATGGACGGCACGGATATTCTGCCGCTTGCTACCTTTTATCCATGTGAACGTCACCGGCTGTTCCTTGCAATAGGGGTAGCCGGATATGGGAAAACAAATGGTTCGTGTAGCCATGAGCACCTCCAACTTTTTAGGACGAACAGGTTTATGTAAATCAAGTATAGCACAATCCCGGATGCGCTGCATAGCACTATTTTCTGCTTCTGGGAATCTATCTGTGCAAAAAGTGCCGATACCACAGGCATCGGCACTCAGATCAAAAAAGCATTTTGCAAAAATGCGCAGCCTGCATCCACCGGATGCAGAACACAAGGGGTTTGGGCACAGCCCAACAAGCATTTTGAATTTGGATTTTGAAAAATCCGATTCAAAAATCGCAAGTTGGTACCAAGTTGCACTGCTTGCAACGTAGATGTTTCCGTCAACTGCTGCGTTAGAATTTTTTAAATCACTTCAGCTTTGCGAGGATATCGTCTGCGCTCACGCCGCTTGCCAGCAGCTTTTTCAGAACATCCTCTGCTTCAGCTTTCTTTGCGGATTCCGCAGCTTTGGTTTCAGCCTTGACCTTTTTTGCTTCGATTCTGGCGATTTCCTTGTCGATAGATTTCAGTTCTGCTTTCTTGGCTTTCAGGTCAGCTTTCAGCGCATCGATGTTCGCAGTGATGGATGCGATTTCAGCGGCAGCGGCTTCCTTTGCGGACTGCTTTTCGGCAATCTGCGCAGCAAAGTCAACGGTTGCTTTTACGGTCTTGGTCTTGTTCTTGCTTCCTTTGGGACGGGGCATAGGGGACACCTCCAATGTTTTTTGATGGTTTCAGTATAACACGCGTTTTTTGTGTTCGCAAGAGGTGCATTTTGTAGAAATAAAAATATATCTATGAGTGAAGTAATAAATCGATTTTGGAATATGCACCGGCGTGGGTCGCTAACTAGTTGGGGGATATCCCCTGCTGGTCGTAGAGCTGTTCAAAGCATTTGGCAACGGCATCTTTTACAGTCGTGATGAAGTTTACCTCACTATGATGTTACAGAAATCCGTGCAGCTATGCATACGCATCTGCGTATGATACAAAAGTATTTTATGATACAGAGAATGTGCAGCCGCGTAATGGCAAAGAATATATTTAATAAAAAAAGTATCCTCCATAGTGATAATGGAGGAACGACGTAGAAATCGTGCACTATTACGTTATATTTAGCACATCCCCGCCCCTCATGGACACCTGATGGGAGAAAATTCGGTTCATCTCCCGGCGCTTTCGGGTCAGGTCAGAGTGCACATAGCGCTGCAAGGTGATGTTGGCGTTAGCGTGTCCTAACAATTCGCTGAGGGTCTTTACATCGCACCCCGCCTGCAGACAGGTCGTTGCAAAGGTATGGCGCAGCGCGTGCGGACGTACCTGCCGGACAGCTGCCTGTTTCAGATATGATTTGATGCTTTTTCGGTAGCAGCGGGGCTCGGTGGGCTTGGACTCGTTGCCAGACAGAAACCATGCAGCATTGCTGACACATCCGCGCAGCTTTTTCAGCATAATGAGCAGCTGTTCCGGGATTGGAATTTCCCGGCGGGAGGTGCTGGTTTTAGGCGTTTGGATGACCACCTTTGTATGCCCATTTTCACAGGAAATTCGGCAGACCGTCCGGTTGATTTTCAGCGTTCCGAGTTTCAGGTCGAAATCGCCCCACTGTAAGCCGCAAATCTCGCCAATACGCAGCCCCAATTCCACCCCTAATAATAAGCCAATTTTGCGGGGCGTGGGGTTCTCCTGTACATACTGATAAAGCCGCTGCTGCTCCGCCGGGGAGAGGGGTACAGAAATTTTGTCGAGGGCTTTTGGCAGCGCTACTTCCAGCTCCATCGGACGGATCAGGCGCAAGTGCGCGGCATATTTGCAGATACGGCGCAGCATCGAGAGGCATTCCCGGGCAGAGGAGTTTCCCAGCGGCTTGTGTGCGGCATCTATCGGCGCAATGATCTGCTGCATAGCCTGTTCCAGAAAACTTTCCTCAAGGGATGCGACTGGCACTTTACTCAAAACCGGAAGAAGATATTTGTGCAGCGTGTACGAGTAATGCGCATAGGTGGATTCTTTTACTGCATTCCGCTGGGAGTGCAACCATACCTCAGCCAATGCGTCAAAGGTCAGGTCGGTTCTTTTTAGATTGTAGAAGCCTGCCTCTGCTTTCTTTTGAATCAGCACACGTTTGACCTCTGCATAAACCGTTCCGTAGACGTAGCCCCACTGGATTTTCCCCTCCGGTGTACGCGCTTTGATGTAGCGGCCTTCCCACCGGCCATCCTTGCGTTTGTGAATGTTTTCTCCCCGTCGTGCCATTTCTGTTTCCTCCTGCGTCTTGGACACCCTTCTGACCACTTATTCTGTCCACCTTCGTTTTTTGCTGGATTTTTCATGCAGAACTGGGCAATGTGCAAAAAACTTTCAGCTTCTGCGAGGTTTTTTCTAAAGTCAGGTGGGATGCATTTGTAAGGATTTCTATTGATTCCCAGATATAACCATGATAAAATAAGAGAAGAATTCAAACAACGATGTCGAAAGATCGGTATCCTCCATTATCACTGTGGAGGATACCCCTTTATTGCGGGAAGGGGTGAACAAGGTGGCATTGCGTCTGTTTGAGCACAACGAGAAAGCATATCATGCGGCAGTCCGGATGATGGACCAGTATGGCAAGGCTGCCATTGTTCATCCCACCGGTACTGGAAAAAGCTATATTGCGTTCAAGCTGATCGAGGACAACCCGGAGAAGGTCGTGATCTGGCTTTCTCCCAGTGAATATATCTTTAAGACCCAGCTGGAGAGCCTGAAAAGGAACGACCCGGATTTTCCGCTGGCAAACGTTCACTTTTACACCTACGCCAAACTGATGTGCTGTACGCAGGCACAGCTGGACGAAATTGCGGCGCAAAAGCCCGCCTATATTATACTCGATGAATTCCACCGTGCCGGTGCTGAATGTTGGGGCGAAAGCACAGTGGCTTTATTAAAGTTGTGCCCGGATGCAAAGCTTCTGGGGCTGACGGCAACAAACATCCGCTATCTGGATAATAACCGCGATATGGCCGAAGAACTTTTCGATAGCCGTGTTGCGAGCAACATGACCCTTGGTGAAGCAGTCGTCAGGGGCATTTTGCCTGCCCCGAAATATGTGACCACGGTTTATCAGTACCAGAAAACGCTTGCAAAGTATCAGGCGCGGGTGGACAACCTGCGGACACCGGGCATTCAGGATGTGAACCAGAAATATCTGGACGCCCTGCGCCGCGCTTTGGAACAAGCGGATGGTCTGGATAGGGTCTTTGCACATCATATCACGGATAAGGCTGGCAAGTACATCGTGTTCTGCGCCAACAAGGAGCACATGGACGAGATGGTGTCCCATGTGCCGGAGTGGTTCGCAGGGGTCAACCCGGACGTGGTGGTGTACGAAGCCTACTCCGATGACCCGAATACCGACAAGGCGTTTACAGACTTCAAGACGGATACGACCAACCGGCTGAAGCTGCTGTTCTGCATCGATATGCTCAACGAGGGCGTCCATGTGGAGGGCATTTCCGGGGTCATCCTGTTCCGACCTACCATTTCGCCCATTATTTACAAGCAGCAGATCGGACGTGCCCTGACCGCTGGGGACACCGCAGCCCCGCTGATCTTGGATGTGGTCAACAATTTCGAGGGCTTGACCAGTATATCCGGTCTGCAAAGTGAGATGCAGGAGGCCGTTCATCGTCTGTATGCCAACGGTGAGGGTGATAAGATCGTCACCGAGCGGTTCGAGGTCATCGAGCAGGTGCATGACTGCCGGATACTGTTCGAACAGCTGCAGGCAAGCCTTTCTTCCGGCTGGGAGCACTATTTCTCTGAGGCGAGCATCTACTACGCAGAACACGGCAACCTGAACGTCCCGAAACTGTATACGACGCCCGGTGGTCTGAGCCTTGGTGTGTGGCTGGTGACCCAGCGCCGTGTGCGCGAGGGACAAATTCAAGGAAATCTGACCGAGCAGCAGATCGCACGGCTGGACAGCATCGGGATGGTCTGGGGCAACCGGAAGGAAATTGCGTGGCAGCACGGATTTGAGGTCGCAAAGAAATACCACGACACCTACGGAAACCTGATGGTGGCCAGAAAGTATGTAGACCCGGACGGCTATCCCTTGGGACAGTGGATTCTTAAGACCCGGCAGCAAAAGCTGAATGGCCGCTTGAAGGAAGAACGCATCGCACAGCTTGATGAGATCGGCATGGTGTGGAGTGTTTTTGACGCCAAGTGGGAAAAAGCTTATGCGCTGGCTGCGGCCTATTACGAGGAAAACGGTAACCTGAATATCCCGCGTTCCTATGTGACGGCGGCTGGTGAACGGCTGGGACAGTGGGTCGCAAGCCAGCAATGGGCGTACCCGAAAGGAAAACTGACGGACGAACAGGTTGAGCGACTCACCAGAATCGGAATGTACTGGGGCAACCGCAATGACCGTCAGTGGAACGAAGGATATCAGGAAGCAAAGCGCTACTTTGATGCCAACGGAGACCTGAATGTTCCGGCAGAATATGTGTCACCGGGCGGTTACAACCTCGGGAATTGGGTCAAGCGGCAGCGCTATACCCGTCATAATCCAGAAAAAAGCTGCGCCGTTCTGACAGAGGAGCGGATTGCGAAGCTGGATGAAATCGGGATGAGGTGGGAGAAAGCGGATTCGAGACCGCACCGGTTGGAGTTGGCACAAGGACCTCATAGGGAAAGCGAAAAACTGAATGTTTCAGCTAACCACAAAACGGGGGAAGATATCGGTTTGTGTAGTTGATAGCGCGATCCAAAGCACTTGCTGCAATTTGGGTCGGAGAAGTTACGTGAGTCGTAAAAAGAAAATCTAAAGGAGTTATTGGAGAGGATTATGTCAAAATTTCAGCATGATGTGATGTTGAGGGTCGTGAAGATCCTGAATGTTCTGATGATCGAGCTGCCGTTTGCGGCTTGCTGGTTCCTGTACTACTCGCACCAGACCTATGCAAATCTGGCATGGGAGGGTCATTTTGCGATTTTAGGCCTGTTTTTTATCCTGTACATTGTACTCGGTAAAATCTACGATGCGTTCTGGATGTCGATGCAGCGGGTCTCAGAACTGGTGTACGGCCAGATCCTTGGCGCTATGGCAACCGATGGTATTTTGTACATCGTGATCTGCCTGATGTCCGCAAAGCTCTGCAACCTGTTGCCAGGTATTGCGGCAATTGCGGGGCAGTTGGTGATGGCCGCGATCTGGGCATCCTGCGCACATAAATGGTACTACAAGACCTTCCCGCCGCAGAAGACCGCGGTGGTCTACGATGTGCGACACGGTATGGAAAAGCTCATCAACGAGTATGGTCTGAGCCAGAAATACGATGTGCAGGTCACCTTGAGCGTGTCGGAGTGCTTGGCAGACCTGAGCATTCTGGACGGTATGGAGACTGTTTTTGTCAGTGGTGTTCACAGCCATGAACGAAACATTATCCTGAAGCACTGCGTAGGGAAGGGCATCAATATGTTCGTTGTCCCCCGCGTTGGCGACGTTATCATGAGCGGTGCATGGCCGATGCATATGTTCCACCTGCCGATGCTGCGCGTCGGTCGCTACATGGCAAGTCCGGAATTCTTGTTCATCAAGCGTGCGATGGATATTGTGATCTCACTGCTGGCACTGATCATCCTGAGTCCGTTGTTCCTGATTACGGCCATTGCAGTCAAGTCCGATGGTGGTCCCGCCTTCTACAAGCAGGTTCGCCTGACCAAGGATGGCAAGCAGTTCGAAATCTTGAAGTTCCGCTCCATGCGCGTGGATGCAGAAAAGGATGGCGTGGCGCGTCTTTCCACCGGCGACAAGGATGACCGTATTACAAAGGTCGGTCACATTATCCGCGCCTGCCGTCTGGACGAACTGCCTCAGTTGCTGAACATCCTAAAGGGTGATTTGTCTGTTGTGGGCCCTCGTCCGGAGCGCCCGGAGATCGCCGCACAGTATTGCGAGGAGATGCCGGAGTTTGCGCTGCGCCTGCAGGCAAAGGCTGGTCTGACCGGCTATGCACAGGTGTACGGCAAGTACAATACCACCCCCTACGATAAGCTGCAGATGGATCTGATGTACATTGCCCATCCCAGCCTGATCGAGGATTTGAAAATTATGCTGGCGACCGTCAAAATCCTGTTCATGCCGGAGAGCACTGAAGGCGTGGCAGAAGGTGCGACTACAGCGATGGAGCAGCAGTGTGAGGAGACTGGAAAATGAAAGTTGCGGTAGTATCAATTGGTAGTTTTGATACACAATACTCGGATTATCACATTATGCGTGATATTATCCTCGGCCTTCTGGAAAGAGGACATGAGGTAAACCTAATTCAGAAACAGTATTTGGACACGCCTCAGTATCCGCAGCAATTTGAAAAGTACTTGAAAGGTCAACTTCAAGTTCATAATATTCGTTTTGAAAAGAAGGCAAAAGCTGATTTAAAGGCTCGTTATCTGGCAGATCTGTCTTATTACAAACAAGCTTGTACGCTAATGAAAAAAGACAAGCCGGATAAGATCTTTCTTCAGTCTAATAACACGGCTTTTTTTACAGTGTTCTACGCAAAGCACATTTTAAGGTGCCCGATTCTCTATAACGAGCAGGACATCTTTCCGGAAAATGCCTACTTTGCTGGAATTCTTTCAGAAAGCAGCATGGTTTATAAGGTGGCTCATGCACTGCAAAAATATGCTTACAAAAATGCAACAGCGCTTAGTACGATTTCCGACGATATGAAGTCTACTATCGTTACTCGGTATGGCATTTCGGAGGATAAGGTGCAGGTGATTTACAACTGGGGGCATGAGGAATTGAAAGCCCACAGTGACGAAGAAAACGTTTTCCTGAAAAAATATCCGAAGAAGCCCGGGGAGTTCCGTGTGGTGTATGCGGGTAATCTGGGCAAGATGCAGAACGTGGAGCTCATTTTGAAGACCGCTGCTTTGATGAAAGATGATCAAGATGTCAGCTTTTATATCGTTGGGGGCGGTGTAAACGAGGAGCAACTTAAGACGTTTGCAAAAGAAAAAGAATTGAACAATGTGACATTTGTGGGAATGCAACCGCCTGAAGAAGTGGCGGATCTCTATGCTGCCGCAGACGTCAATGTGATTCCTCTTCAAAAAGGGCTTATCTATGCAGCACTTCCGAGCAAAACGGCTGACTGCTTGATCGCTGGTAAACCGATTATTACTTGTGTTGATAATGGAACGGCAGTTGAGAAGATAATCAGGCCGTACGGCATCGTCAACACTGGTGCGGATGAAAAAAGACTGAAAACAGCAATTCTGAACGCAAAAGAAAAAGCTGGATTGTGTGAAACCAAAGGGCTGCTAGAAAAATATTTTTCGTTGAAGCCGAATGTTGCTAGTCATTGTCAAATGATCGAGATGATGAAATAAGAAAGGAAGCAACGGCATGAATAAAAACCTCCTGCGTGCGCCAATTGAGTTGGCAAGCCGATTCAACAAAAACACTGAAACTCAAACTGCTTCTTATCGTAGCGATTTTATGCGTGATCGTGACCGTATTATGTACTGTAATGCGTTCCGTAGACTGGATGGAAAAACGCAGATCTACCTGATCGGAAGCGATGACCATCGCAGGAATCGGTTAACGCACACGTTGGAGGTTGCTCAGATTGCGCGTACGATTTCGCAGGCTTTGGGCTTGGATGAAGACTTGACCGAGGCTATTGCGCTTAGACACGATTTGGGACATACGCCGTTTGGTCATGCGGGCGAGCGGGAGTTGAACCAGATCATGAAGCCGGGCAGCACCGTGAAAATTCCGGAATCGCCACTTTACAAGGAAAACCATGACGGTTACAAAATCTGCGAAAAAAGGCTGAAAAAGCCATTGTACGGATTTAAGCACAATCTTCAAAGTGTCCGTGTGGCAGCGCGTCTGGAAAATGGCTACGGTGACAGTGGCTTGAACCTGACCAATTACACTCTTTGGGGAATGATGCATCACTCAAAGTTGGCATACGGCGATGAGGATGGAAGCCCCAATTACTGTGAAATCTTCAATAAGTATCTCGAAGTGAAGGACGGTCATCAAGCGTGGTCGTTTGAGAGCTTTGTAGTGGAACAGGCAGATGAAATTGCACAGTGGCATCACGATTTGGAAGATGCACTGAGAAGCGGAGCAATGTCGGCTAAAGCAGTGTGCAGGAAAATCAGAGAGATCCTGATTACGATCATGAGCGAAAGTGATCTGCGCTGCTTTGAAGAGATGGAACGTGATGCGGAACAGGAAAATTACGACCAGAAGCGTTTTATTACACTGGCATCCAAGGTTGTAGTAAACACGTTGGTCACCTGCATTGTGACCTGCTCTAATCAAAATCTCCTGAAGCTTTCGACAGATAACAAGCTGAATGAAAATACCCGCCTCAATTTTTTCCGGGAACACACAGGAGACGAGGATGATATCAAAAATGCAATCGCATTTGATGTGTATAGTGATGCAGATAACAAGAAAACAAAAGAACACCTGAAAAAATTTGGTGAAGCGATTCGAACTGAGATCCACCATTCGCCTGAAGTGGAGCGAATGAATGCAAAAGGTCAGTACATTATCCGTAAGCTGTTTCAGGCATACGCGACACATCCCCAACAGTTGCCGGATATTTCTATTGTTCAGTTTATGGTGGAGACGCACGAGAAAAACAGCCTGTCGGGGGCAAATTATCCCGATATGGTATCTGCATACAAATTGAGCTCTGGCCAAGTCAGAACTGATTTTGACAAGTTCTGGAATGGTGAAAAAGGCAATACAGATAGTAAAGACTTTTCTGTCCGTGTCTGCATGATGCGCAAGATTTGTGACCACATCGCTTCCATGACGGATCATTACGCAGTGGAAGAATATGAAAAATTGTATGGGTGAGAAATGAAGGTTTTATTTATCAATTCAGTATGCGGCATCGGTAGCACTGGCCGCATTTGCACGGATCTTGCACAGCAACTGGAAGCCGAAGGCAACGAGGTCAAAATCGCCTATGGCCGCAAGGGTACTGTACCGCAGCAGTTTCAAAAATATGCAGTGCGTATTGGCACAGATTTTGACTGCAAGATGCATGCGATTCAGACACGGCTGTTCGATACACATGGCTTCGGCTCCAAGCGTGCAACTAAAGAGTTCTTGAAGTGGGCTGAGGAATACAAACCAGACCTGTTGTGGCTCCACAATCTCCATGGCTACTATATCAATGTGGAGATGCTGTTTGATTGGATCAAAAAGCATCCTGAAATGCAGGTGAAATGGACGCTGCATGACTGCTGGGCCTTCACTGGCCATTGTTCGTACTTTACCATGGTAAAGTGCGAGCAATGGAAAAGCCATTGTTCGTACTGCTCTCAGCTTCGCCGCTACCCGGCTTGCTTCGCAATGAGTTCTGTCAGTAAGAATTTTGAGCGCAAGCGTAAGGCTTTTACCGGGGTGAAGAACATGACCCTCATCACCCCCAGCAAGTGGCTTGCTGATTTGACCCGCCAGAGTTTTCTGAAAGAGTATCCCGTCGAGGTGCATTATAACACCATTGATACCAGCATTTTCAAGCCAACCCCCAGCGACTTCCGTGAGCGTTATGGCTTACAGGATAAGATCATTGTGCTGGGTGTTGCTAATGTCTGGGAGGATCGTAAGGGACTGTTTGACTTTTACAAACTGGCAGAGATGCTGGATGACCGGTATGTCATTGTGCTGGTCGGTCTGAGCGAAAAGCAGATTAAAGAACTGCCGAAAAATATCAAGGGCATTCAGCGTACTAATAGTCCGCAGGAACTGGCCGCGATTTATACGGCGGCGGATGTTCTGGTGAACCCCAGTGTAGAGGAAACCTTTGGAATGACCCCGGTGGAAGCACAGGCATGTGGTACACCTTCTATTGTATATGAAGATACGGCGTGTGAAGAAGTTGCACGGCAAAGTGGAAATACCGTTGTGCCGCAGGATGTGAACGCACTGTATGAGTCGATAACAGGTCATAAATTTGCTGGGGGGGGGTAACAAATAAATGCACAATCATTTGTATCCCCCGAACGAATAGCCCGCAGGAGCTTGCGGCAATTTATACGACTGCAGATGTGTTTGTGAATCCCACTTATGAGGATAATTACCCGACTGTTAATTTGGAAGCGCAGGCTTGCGGAACAAGGGTGATTACTTATGATACTGGGGGATGTAGAGAAACTCTTATGGATTGAGAAAAAAGATAATGGATAGAAGAAAACTTGCTGTAAAATTTGTCTCATATTTTGTGCTACTTCTTATTATTTTGCTGTTAATATGGATTGTTATTCCATCTGGACATGTGAGCAGACATAATTGGCTTGTAATAACAACATTTTTTGTAAATGGAATACTTTGGACATCCTTGCTGTTATATGAAGTTGGAAAGCATCCATATTCATTTTCTATTATACATTGGACGTTTTTTTTGCTATTCTTCTTTTTTGCTGCAATTGTGCAGTATATGAACAACTATTTCCCATGGATAAAATATAGAAGCGATGATGTTCTTATCAATGCAAATTTAATGCTCATGTTGTGGACATTAGGAATTGTTATCGGACGATATACAAGAATACCAACAGTAGAGCACCAAAGTAAATTAAAAGAAAAATTAAGCTGCAGCGTGGAGTGTAATCATACGCTGATTTTAGTTGCGATAGCAATCGCCATTGCGTTGATTCGAATAAAAACAGTTGGATTTGCCAACTTGCTTTCAAGAGGAACCAGTTCATATTCGGCGAGCGATAATGGGTCGATTTCCATGCTCGTAGAAAAATGTATGCAAGCAACATCGTACTTTTTAACTGCAATTGTGATTTTGACTTATAAGAAAAGAAAATGCAGTATAGGTGCATTGATTATTAGTGGGGGATGCTTGCTTATTGCATATCCACCAACAGGAATCGCTCGATATGCTGCGGCCGCAATTTACTTTGGATTATTACTGACGTTTTCGGAAAAATTAAAAACAAAGAACATATTTATCTTTATTCTCCTTGGAGCATTCTCTTTTGTTTTACCTGTCTTAAATGTATTTCGGCATTTAGCGTTCAGTCAGGTGGATTTGTCAAGTGCGTTGAAAAATGTTACAGATAACTTTTCTACAATGTGGCTTGCGGGCGATTATGATGCGTATACTATGCTGACGCTGGCAATAGACTATGTTTCAACAAGGGGAACAACTTGGATGAGACAACTGGTAGGAGTTATATTTTTCTGGATGCCAAGAGCAATTTGGAAAAACAAGCCAGTTGGAAGTGGATATTTCATTGCAGAGCAGCTTGGATGGAGTTTTAAAAATCTTTCATGTCCATTACCGGGAGAAGCATACATTAACCTTGGATTTATAGGTGTCCTCCTTTTTGCAATTCTGATTGGAAAAATCATGAGATTTTTAGATAGCTGTTACTGGTGTCGGGATAATGAAGATAATAGACGGATTGACGTACTGTATCCCGTAATCATGATGTTGTTTTTCTTTATGTGTCGAGGAGATTTGCTTTCATCAGCTGCATATATGGTGGCCTATATTGTAGTTGGTTATATTATGTGTTCGGTAAATAAGACAAATAAAACGAATAAGACAAATTAAAGTAGGAATATATAATGAAGCAAAAAAACGTACTTAAAAATATTATCATGCTTTATGGCATGTCGATTGCCAAAATTGTATTTCCCCTTTTGACATTGCCATATTTGACCCGTGTGCTTTCCGTAGAATGCTATGGTGTGGTTTCGTATGTCAAAGCTGTAATGCAGTACATGCAGTTGGCTGTAGACTTTGGCTTTATGCTGTCTGGAACGCGCGACATTGTAAAAGCAAAAAACGACCACGAAAAATTGGAAAAAGAAGTGGGCGACGTTCTCCTTGCCCGTATCTTATTGGCTGCGGCAGCGTTTGTTGTCCTGCTGGGAATGATTGCGGTAATTCCACTACTTCGCGCCAACATTGGGTATACGCTACTGGCATTTGTGACTGTATTTTTATCGGTATTCCTGTTCGATTATTTCTTTAGAGGCATCGAAAAAATGCAGGTCATCACACTGCGCTTTGTCGCTATGCGCGGCATCGCAACTGCATTGACTTTTGTTTTTGTCCACTCGGATAAGGATATTTTGTTTGTTCCTCTGTTGGATACAATCGGCTCTCTGGTAGCAGTTATCCTTGTATTAATCGAGCTGAAAAAAGAAAAGATTTCCATCTGTTTTTCTGGCATAAAAGCTGCTTGGAAAAAGCTGAAAGATTCGTTTGTTTATTTTGCATCGAATATGGCAACGACCGCATTTGGCGCATTGAATACGCTGCTGATTGGTGCATTTCTTCCGGCAACGGAAGTCGCGTATTGGAGTGTCTGCATGCAGCTAATTGGTGCAGTGCAGACGATGTACACTCCTATCACAGAGGGTGTGTATCCAGAGATGATCAAAACAAAAAGCTGGAAGTTCATCAAGCGGCTTCTGATGATTTTTATGCCTATTGTTTTGGCTGGTAGTGTGTTCTCGGTTGCAGTCGCACCGTATGTATTGCTGATTATTGGTGGTGAACAATATGTTGCAGCGACGTCCCTGTTCCGTGCGTTGGTTCCAGTGCTGATTTTCAGTTTTCCGGGAATCGTGCTGGGCTGGCCAACGCTGGGTGCACTGGACAAAGCCACTCAGGTAACAAAAACAACAATCCTGTCTGCCGTTGTTCAGGTGGCAAGCTTGCTCTTGTTGATTGCAACAGGACATTTTACTGTGATGTGGATTGCGGTATTCCGCTGCGTAACGGAGCTTGTACTTATGGCAAGCCGAGGGTGGTATTGCTGGAAATATAGGGGAGAGTTTTGCTGAATAAGTGTCTGAAAAAGGCAGCTTATGAAAGACGTATGGCAGGCAACAGGAACTATAATTGCAGCTGTTAGTTATAAGAGTGCTTATCCAAAATATAGAAGGATCCTTGTCAAAAATGTTAAAGAGGAAACGAGAAAAATGAAACAGCTTAACGAAGAAGAAGTAAAAATCTATCAGCTTGGTATTTTAAATACTGTTACGGATTTCTGCGAAAAAAACAAAATCAAATACTGGCTGGATTCTGGAACACTGCTTGGTGCAATTCGTCATAAAGGTTATATTCCGTGGGATGATGATATCGATATCGGAATGCTCCGCGTAGATTTCGACAGGTTTATGCATACATTCAATCAAGAAGGCGGTCGTTATAAATTTATCTGCAACGAACTTGACGCTGCCTGTGTCTATCCATATGGAAAGGTTTTGGATACATCGACGGTATTATATGAGCCGGACGAAAAGGGAATTAAAGGCAGCATCAATATTGACGTCTTTGTTTATGATAATGCCCCGGATAGTGCTTCAGAATGTAAGAAAATGTATGACCGCAGAGACCGATATTCCATGCTGAATGCTCTTCAAAATCGAATGATTGGGACACATGGTATTGTGAAGGATATTGTGAAAACAGTGGGATTTTCGGTTTTGCAGCTTTATCCCAAAGGATATTTTGCACAGAAAGTAGTTTCTAATTCAAAGAGATACGTAGATATGCCTACTAAAGGGGTCGGAAACTTTACTTCTGTTTCCAGAATCGTTTGCGAAAAGGAAGTTTTGTCTTCTTTTATAAAGGTTCCTTTTGAAGGCAAAGAGTACAATGCACCGGTTGGATATGATAAGTGGCTGACCGCATTTTACGGCGACTATATGCAGCTTCCTCCCGAAGAGAAAAGAGTATCCCATCATATGTATAAAGCATATCAGAAGTAAAAGTGCAGTGGGTGTAAGAGAATGTCAGACTATATATTCCTATTCGATATGGATTCAACTATTACACGCAAGGAAGTTTTACCGGAGGTCTCTAAGAGAATTGGAAAACTAGATGAGATGCGCCGGTTAACAGAGGCAACCATGCGTGGCGAAATTCCATTTCGGACAAGCTTTTTAAACCGTGTAAAAATACTGAGTGATATTTCCGTGAGCGAAGTCAATCAGGTCGTTTCAGAAATTCCGCTGAATCCATATATCGCTGATTTTATTGAGAATAATCGAGATCGTTGTTATGTTGTTACCGGAAATTTGGATGTTTGGATCAGCGGCTTAATGAAAAAGTTGAAAATGGAAAACCATTGTTACTGCTCAAAAGCGGATGTCGAAAATGACCGAATTTCTAAAGTTGTAAGCGTGGCTGATAAAGAACTGATGGTACGACAATTTGTTCAGCCAATGGTTGTTGTGGGCGATGGTGACAACGATTCCGGTATGGCGCGCATGGCCGATATTGCGGTTGGTTTCGGTGGCGTAAGACCCATTGCGCAGTCGCTTCTCAGAAACTCTGATTTCGCATTTTACAATGATAAAAGATGTGCAGATTTTCTGTGGCAACTGTTGTAAAGGGGGATGACCATGATTAAAAAGACGGATGTTACCGTTATCATCTGCTGTGCGGGAATGGGTACAAGACTTGGCATTGGAACAACAAAGGCTCTTGTTGACATTGGCGGTGAGCCGCTTATTATCCGGCAGCTCAAGCTTCTGGATGCGTTTGATGATATAAGAGTTGTTGTTGGATTTGATGCAGAGCGCGTCATCAACGTAGTAAAAGAATATCGTAAGGATATTATGTTTGTCTGCAACTACGAGTATGAGCATAACGGTCCTGCTGACAGCTTAAAAAAAGCTCTTCTTGGCGTCCGTAAATATGTTATCACTTTAGATGGTGACACAATTATGAATCCAGAAGATTTCAAGCGTTTCGTTGAATTTCCCAATGAATGTATTGCGGTGACAGAAAACGCGTCCGGTGAAACAATCAGTGCGATGGCACAAAACGGAATGGTTGAAGTTTTGTCTAAAAAGCCGGGAAATATGCAGTGGTCAGGCATTACAAAAGTGCAAGCGGATAAATTGAGAGGAACTTCTTCCCATGTGTACGAGGTACTTACACCATATCTTCCAATGACTGCTTTTCCATTGCGCTTGAAAGAAATCAACACGCCGAAAGACTATGAAAACGCGATGGAATGGTTCGTTGCTGGAATGAGTGAGGAGTAAAACGATGAAAGATTTGGTAATTGGTGTTTTAGGCGGTATGGGAACATATGCCACTATCAACCTTTTCAAGCAGTATGCAGAGGTTTTTCCAGCGGAGAAAGAATGGGAGAGGCCGCGTATTATCATTGATAACAGATGCACTATGCCAAGCCGTGTGCGGGCATTTCTTTATCATGAAAATGTCGAAAGATTGATTGACGAAATGGCTGACTCGATTGATGGGCTTTTGAAAATCGGGGGGGGGTCAGCAAGGATCATTCTTGCTTGCAATACATCGCATCTTTTCCTGCCTCAAATTTATAAAAAAGTTCCGGAAGCAAAATCCGCTGTTATAAATATTATTCATTCCTGTGTAGAGCAAATCAGCAAAGATAATGTAAAACAGGTTTTCCTGCTTGGTTCTGAGGGGACGATTGAATCCAAAGTATATCAAGAGGCACTTTCCGAAAAGGGAATTATTTGTAAAGTTCCTCAGAAAGAACAATATGTCCTTTTGCGAAATTGCATTGAGGCTGTGAAGCAAAATAAGTATTCGGACGAGGTAAAAAAGTCATTCCAAGAGCTTATGGATGAATATGATGTCCCGATTATTTTGGGCTGCACAGAGCTGCCGATTCTTTATGAAAAATATAAAGATGGTATCGATGTAACAGTATACGACCCTTTGCTGATTGCATTAAAAAAACTGAAAGAAGAATGTGAAAATGAGTAAAATTCTAACATTTGGAGTATATGATTACTTTCATTTAGGACATTTGAGACTGTTCAAGCAGTGTAAAGCATATGCAGATTATTTAATTGTGGCGGTTCAAGACGGAAATTATATCAAAAAATTCAAGCCGGACGCAAAGGTGCTTTATACAACCGAAGAACGGGTCGAAATGCTAGAAGCATTACGAATTGTTGATAAAGTTGTAGTGTACGAGTCTGTCGATTCTAAATTTTTAGGGACAATTGATTTTGATATTCTTGCGCTTGGTGAAGATCACCGTGGTGGACGTTTTGACGCGGTAGAGCAGTGGTGTGAGGAGCACAACAAAAGAGTTGTTCGTTTAAAGAGAACAAAGGGAATTTGTTCTTCTGATATAAAGAAATCGCTTGAAGCAAAGTAAGAGAGGAAAATTAAAATGTCTGCATTTGATAACGCAACCCTTATGATCACTGGTGGTACTGGTTCTTTTGGCTCCACCGTTCTGAAGCACTTCCTGGATTCCGACCTGAAGGAGATTCGTATCTTCTCCCGTGACGAAAAGAAGCAGGACGATATGCGCCATGAGCTTCAGGCCAAGCACCCGGAGGACGCCAAGAAGGTCAAGTTCTACATCGGTGATGTCCGCAACCCGCAGTCCATCAAGGATGCCATGCCCGGCGTTGACTACATTTTCCACGCTGCCGCTCTGAAGCAGGTTCCTTCCTGCGAGTTCTTCCCCATGCAGGCCGTCCAGACCAACATCATCGGTACAGACAATGTGCTGCACGCTGCTATTGATGCCGGTGTTAAGCGTGTCGTCTGCCTGTCCACCGATAAGGCAGCTTATCCTATCAACGCCATGGGCATCTCCAAGGCCATGATGGAGCACGTCATCTACGCAAACGCCCGTGTGGCTGCCGAGCGTGGCGGTACCACCATCTGCTGCACCCGTTACGGCAACGTGATGTGCAGCCGTGGCTCTGTCATTCCGCTGTTCATTGACCAGATCAAGGCTGGCAACCCCATCACCATTACCGACCCCAATATGACCCGCTTTCTGATGAACCTGGACGAGGCTGTGGATCTGGTCTTGTTCGCTTTCCAACATGCAAATCCCGGTGATTTGTTCATCCAGAAGTCTGATGCTTCCACCATCGGCGATTTGGCAAAGGCCGTCCAGCAGCTCTTTGGCGATACCGGTACGAACATCATCGGCACCCGTCACGGCGAGAAGCTGTTTGAGACCCTGATGACCCGTGAGGAGCGTCTGCGTAGTCAGGATATGGGGCACTACTTCCGTGTTGCTGCGGATAACCGCGATCTGAACTACGATAAGTTCGTGGTGAAGGGCGAAGTACATACCATGGCAGACGAGTCCTACACCAGCCACAACACCGAGCGTCTGGACGTGGAAGGCACTGTGAAGAAGATTCTGACCACCGAGTATGTTCAGAATGCACTGAAGGGCATCCCGAATGTCTAAAGAAAAGCTGTTGCTGGTTGGTGCCGGGGGATTCGGGCGCATGGTAGCAGAGCAGGCAATGCTCCAATACGACTGTGCTTTTGTGGATGATGGACAACTTGTGGGCGTTGAGATCTGTGGCATTTCGGTGGTTGGCGGTCTTGCCGATCTGCCGGAGCTGCGAAAGGAATATAGCTTGCTGGTGGTGGGCATCGGCAGCAACCAGTTCCGGGCACAGGTGTATGAGAAAGCAAATGCACTTGGCTATGGGTTCCCCAATATCGTTGCGCCCAGTGCCTACATCAGTCCATACGCAAAGCTGGGCTGTGGCTGCGTGGTGCTGCAAAATGCCTGTGTCCAGAATGGTACGTCCGTTGGCAACGGTGTCCTGCTGAATGCCGGAACGGAAGTTCACTGTGATGCAGCGGTAGGGGATTACGCCTTGATCTATACTAACAGTGTGATTCGCACCGGTGCCACTGTGGGCAGCTTTGCCCGCATCGGCAGCAACTGCACCATCTGCAATAATGTGAATGTGCCGGAGGGCGCAGATATTCCGGACTGCACCGCAGTACATTAAAGAGGTGAGAGGATGAACATTCTAGTCACAGGTGCAAAGGGCATGGTGGGAACCGCCCTGTGCAACAACCTGAAAAACATCCGGGATGGCAAGAACAAGACCCGCCCGGCGCTGAATATTGAAGAAATCTACGAGTATGACCTGAACTCCACCCCGGCGGAGCTGAACGAGTACTGCCGCAAGGCGGACTTTGTGTTTAATCTGGCTGGCGTGAACCGCCCGGAGAATCCCGAGGATTTCATGAAGGGAAACTTCGGCTTTGCATCTGATTTGCTGAACTGCCTGAAAAAGCACAACAATAAGGCAACCATCATGCTGTCCTCCTCCATTCAGGCAACACTTGCTGGGCGCTTCGGCAACAGCGAGTATGGTCGCAGCAAGAAAGCTGGCGAGGAGCTGTTCTTCCAGTATGCTCAGGAGACTGGGGCTAAGGTTGCGGTTTACCGTTTTGTCAACCTGATGGGACACAGCCGCCCCAAGTACAATAGTGCCGTCAGCACCTTCTGCTGGGCAGTGGCAAACGATGAGCCCTTTACCGTCAACGACCGCAGCACCGAGTTGGAACTGCTATACATTGACGATCTGGTAGAAGGTATGTTTGATCTGCTGGAAGGCAAGGAGCAGCACTGTGAATTCGATGGCGTAGAAACGGTTCTGAAAGCAGACGGGCGCTACTGCTGCGTCCCTGTGACACACAAGGTAACACTGGGCGAGATCGTAGATCTGCTGCAGGAGTTCAAGGTACAGCCGACTACGCTCATGATGCCGAAAATGCCGGACGGCTCCTTTGCTAAGAAGCTGTATTCCCTGTATCTGACCTATCTGCCCACCGACAAGTTCAAGTACGCCCTGAAGATGAACGTGGACAACCGTGGTTCTTTCACGGAACTGGTGCATACCGCCGATTGCGGTCAGGTGTCCATCAATATCAGCCGCCCGGGCATCACCAAGGGGCAGCACTGGCACAACTCCAAGTGGGAGCTGTTCATCGTGGTGGCAGGTCACGGCCTGATTCAGGAACGTAACATCAACACCGGGGAAACGGTAGAGTTTGAGGTTTCCGGAGACAAGATCGAGGCTGTCCACATGATTCCCGGCTGGACTCACAACATCATCAATCTGTCCGAAACGGAAAATCTGGTGACGGTGATGACCTGCAACGAGATTTTCAACCCGAACCATCCGGACACCTTCTTCGAGCCGGTGTAAGAGAAGAATACTGGTTGTCGATAGGAGAATTATATGGAACACAATTTTAAATGGAAAAACGATGGGCGCACCAAGGTCATGATTGGCTGCGGCACCCGTCCGGAGATTATTCGGTTGGCTGCCGTTATCAAGCGCTGCCGGGAATATTTTGACTGCTGCGTGGTCTACTACAACCAGAACTGGGACAGAAACCTTTCCACCGTGTTCTGGGAGGATTTCGAACTGAAGAACACCTTCGGGGAATATGGCCCGGACATTCTTGTGCCTGTGGTTGGCGAGAATCTGGGTGTGACCTGCGGTAACATTCTGGGACGCAGCTATGAGCTGCTCAGCGAATTGCAGCCGGAGGGCTATCTGGTGCTGGGCGATACCAACTCCTGCCTGTCTGCCATCTCTGCGAAGCGGCTACACATTCCTCTGTTTCACATGGAGGCGGGCAACCGCTGCAAGGACGAGTGCCTGCCTGAGGAAACCAACCGCCGCATCGTGGATGTGATTTCTGACGTGAATATGTGCTATTCCGAGTTCGCCCGAAAGTATCTGGCGGACACCGGACTGCCCAAGGAACGCACCTACCAGACCGGCTCTCCCATGGCGGAAGTCCTGCACATGAATCTGGAGAAGATCCAGAAAAGCGATGTGCTGGAACGGCTGGGACTGGAAAAGGACAAGTATATTCTGCTGTCCGCCCATCGGGAGGAGAACATTGACTCTGAAAAGAACTTCCTGAGCCTGTTCACCGCCATCAATGCACTGGCGGAGAAGTACGATATGCCCATCCTGTATTCCTGCCATCCCCGCAGCAAGCATCGTTTGGAGAAGAGCGGCTTCCAGCTGGACCCTCGTGTCCGTGTCAACGAGCCGCTGGGCTTCAACGACTACAACAAGCTGCAAATGAACGCTCTGGCAATCGTCTCCGACTCCGGCACGCTGCCCGAGGAGTCTAGCTTCTATCTGTCTATTGGTCATCCCATCGCCGCCGTATGCATCCGTACCAGTACAGAACGCCCCGAGGCGCTGGAAGCCGGTGACTTCATCCTGGCTGGCATTACCACCCGAGAACTTCTCAACGCCACCGATATGGCCATTGAGATGAAGCAGAAGGGCGTTCTGGGCAAGCCCTGCCCCGACTATGTGGACGAAACCGTGTCCATGAAGGTGGTTCGCATCATTCAGGGATATGTAAACGTAGTTAATAAAATGGTGTGGAGAAAATACTGATTCCGCACAACGGCCATGTGTTCCGCCACATGGCTGTGTTGCTCAAGTGTGCTACCTCTCCGTGGTGAGCAGCAGACAACGGATAATTATCCGGCTAAAGGCACATTTCTATTCGTCAATTCACTCTTTGGATGAGGAAAAATATCTATAATGGGAAAGTATTTTGGGACTGATGGCTTCCGTGGTGAAGCTGGTATTGATTTGACTGCCGACCATGCCTACAAGGTAGGCCGCTTCCTTGGCTGGTATTATAATGCACTGCGCGAGCGCAACGGCAACAATGAGCCTGCCCGCATCGTCATCGGCAAGGACACCCGTCGCAGTTCCTATATGTTCGAGTACAGTCTGGTCGCTGGCCTGACCGCATCCGGCGCAGACGCCTACCTGCTGCACGTCACTACCACCCCGTCTGTGGCATACATTGCCCGCGTAGATGACTTTGATTGCGGTATCATGATCTCTGCCAGCCATAATCCCTACTACGATAACGGCATCAAGCTGATCGACTGCTACGGTGAGAAAATGCCCGAGGAAACGCTGCTGCTGGTAGAGGACTACATCGACGGCAAACTCCACGTCTTTGATAAGGATTGGCCGGAACTGCCCTTCGCACACCGTGAGCACATCGGCTGCACGGTGGACTATGTGGCAGGCCGTAACCGTTATATGGGCTACCTGATCTCTCTGGGCATCTATTCCTTCAAGGGCGTGAAGGTTGGTCTGGACTGTGCCAACGGTGCAAGCTGGAATATCGCTAAGTCTGTTTTTGACGCTCTGGGCGCAAATACCTACGTCATCAACAACAAGCCCAACGGCACCAACATCAACAACAATGCGGGCTCCACTCACATCGAGGGCCTGCAGAAGTTCGTGGTAGAGAAGGGGCTGGACATCGGTTTCGCCTATGATGGCGATGCTGACCGTTGCCTGTGTGTGGATGAAAAGGGTAGTGTGATCACCGGAGATCATATCCTCTATATCTACGGCTGCTACATGAAGGAGCGTGGCAAACTGCTGACCAATACCGTCGTTACCACGGTCATGTCCAACTTTGGTCTGTATAAGGCTTTTGATGAGAAGGGCATCGGCTACGCCAAGACTGCAGTGGGTGACAAGTACGTCTATGAGTACATGGCTAAGAACGGCTGCCGTATCGGCGGTGAGCAGAGTGGTCATATTATCTTCAGCAAGTACGCCAGCACCGGTGATGGCATCCTGACCAGCCTGAAGATGATGGAAGTCATGCTGGCAAAGAAGGTTCCCATGAGCAAGCTGGCTGAGCCGCTGAAGATCTACCCGCAGGTTCTGGAGAATGTCCGTGTGACCGACAAGAAAGCTGCACAGGATGATGAAGCAGTGCAGGCAGCAGTCAAGGCCGTAGCTGAGGCACTAGGTGACACTGGCCGTATTCTGGTGCGTGAGTCCGGTACGGAGCCTGTCGTGCGTGTGATGGTCGAAGCTTCCGATCACGACACCTGCCAGAAGTACGTTTCTCAGGTCGTGGAGACCATCAAGAGCCGGGGTTACGGAGTTTGAGAGAAGAATTTTGATTTTGTCATCTTTGCTCAGATATTCTTTGAGACATTCTCACTCCTGAACTAATTGATTCTAATGCAAGAAAATTTGCCTCTTGTACATGTTTTATATCACGAGGTGGAATGATATGAGAATTGGAAATGAAATCGTTACAGCATCTGCACTAGGAAAAAGGCGACGGATGTTTAGGATTTTTGGTGATAAAGGAAAGTGTATTGTTGTTCCTTTGGACGACAACTTGATATCAAAGTACAATGAAGGATTAAAAAATTTACACGACAAAATAAAAGATATACAACAAGCAAAGCCTAATGGAGTACTTTGTTATTTAGGGACGGCTTCTATTATAGATAAATACGAAGTTCCAATTATATTGAACTTAACTGCTAGTACAGAATATAAAACACACACAAAAAAGATATTGGTTTCAACTATAGAACAGGCCATTGCAATAGATGCAGCTGCGGTTGCAGTACATATTAATGTTTCTAGCAGCTATGAATCAATAATGCTGGAGAATCTTGGAGCCGTTTCGGAAGTTTGTCAGAAGTATGGTATGCCGTTGTTGGTAATTGTGTATCCAAGAACTGAACATGCGGGGAAAGATTATAATTATGAAGATTTAAAAAAGGAGAATGAAGCAGAGTATACTAAACTTGTTTGCCACTGTGTTAGAATCGCATTTGAGTTAGGTGCAGATATTATAAAGACACAATTTACAGGTTCGGCGGAATCGTTTAGTAAAGTAGTTGAAGCAGCTAATGGGACTCCTGTTTTGATTGCGGGAGGAAAGATGAAAGATGAAAATGAGCTTTACGCAATGGTAAGTGATTCAATTAAGGCGGGCGGTGCAGGTGTTAGTATAGGGAGAAATGTATTTAACAGAGAAGATTCGTTGGAAGTGATTGAAAGGCTACGCAAGATAGTATTTGACTGAGGAGAAAACATGGGAACAAATAATTTTTTGACGATATCATCAAAGTGGGAGTACGTCTTGCCTCCTTCAAGACCTACTGTTTATGAGTTGCAAAGGATAGAAAGTACCGTGTCACTCTTTGACAAGAAAAAACCGGTTGCCGTTCTAGGAAGTACAATTGAGTTTCGTACGCTTCTTAACAGATTAGGATTTCAAGATATTTATATTTTTGAAAAAAACATAGATTTCTATAAGTGGACTTGTGAATGGTGTGCCTATGGAGTAGAAAACGAAAGAGTGATAGAGGGGGATTGGTGCAATACAATCAGCCTTTTTATAGAAAAGTTTCAATTTGTTCTGTCTGATTTAACGATGGGAAATATTGAATACGGTAAACGGAATAAATTCTACAATGATATTTCTAATTCTCTACAATATGGCGGATTGTTTATTGATAAGGTCCTGACAAATGAAAAACGGTTAATATCTCTGAGTGAGATTGGAGGCAAATATCGTAATCTCCCTATTAACCTTGAAACCGTGAATATGTTCAACTGTGAGGCGTTATTTGGAAGTGAACTTCTTGAGGGCGGGATAATTAATACAACGGATTTTTATGAGGTGCTTAGAGAAACATATAAAAATGATAAAGTGTTAACGAAGTTTGTTGAGAAGTGTCATTTGATAACACCGGAGGGATGTGTCTGGTATTATGGAGTAGCGTGGGAAAAACTGAGAAATGACTATTTTGCATACTATAGATCAAGCACAGCAATAGATGATATAGAGGGAAGCCCCTACTATGGTAGAACCAAGCAGTTTGTAAATATTAAATAAAATGGAGGATATTATGATAACTCGTGAATTTGCAACAAAGTGGTGTAATGATTTAAAATTTGCGTGGAAAAAATGTGATTTCCAGAAAATTATGAATATTTTTAGCGATACTTCAGAATATTACGAAGATCCTTTTGCGCCCCCCGGAAAATCGGCTGATGATATTTTAGCTTTTTGGGAAGAAATTAAATATCAAAGAATATCAAAATTGGAATTGAAACCGATTGCGATTGACGGTAATCGCTTAATAGTGAGATGGTTTTTGGATTATACAGATGTTAGGGATGACTCGTTAGCGATTATGGATGGAGTATATCAAGTTGATTTTGATGAGTGTAGGAGATGTGTTAGTTTTACGCAGTGGTGGGTTATAAAAGAGTGATTCTTTCTCATTCGAAATGGAGTGCATATGAACGAAAAGAAAGAAAAAATGTTTCGAATAGGAACAATGATTGGTTCGATCCTTTTGTCAGTTATTGTTACCATCGTTTCAGCTTTGAAGTTTAAATCAGATGGTAATATCGGAGAAGGAAACATATCTTTGGATTCGTTACAGATCGGAATATCGTTATTGTTAGGTTGCTGTACCTTTATGATTATCGAATTGATTTCTTTGGTGTTTTATTCTATTTCTTATACGATACAAAAGAGACAAGACGATGAATTTATGGAGAATATAACGGAATATTCGAAAATGCTCTACGATATAAATCGAGATTTTTATATTGTGAGTAAAGATAGCCATGGTCCGCATGATTTGTTTGTGACATATGCAAAAAAGGAAATTGAAAAGCTAAATTCAATATTAAGTAAGGCGGCAAATCAAAAGGAATTTAGTATTTCATCTGACTATATTGTTAATGCAAACGGTGTTTTTGATGCCTTCTCGCAAGTAACTGGAAAGAAAGTCCTTAAAATGACTTTCCCTATTTGGAAAGAGGATAACGCGATATTTACAAGTCAGGCAGATATACACTTTTTTGAAGTCCTAAAATTAAAGATGGATAGTAAAGAAGTTGATGGAGTTGAAGTGATTTTAATATATGATGATAAAAAACTCTTGGATAGGAGTGATGTAAAAAAGCTATTGAATTTCTTTTCTGCGGAAGAGGGATACACTTGTAAAGTAGCACTTTTGAATGATTTTAAGGCGGTTTGTGAGTCAAATGGTGTCTCATCACAATTTGTTGATTTCGGAATTTATGGCCCTAAAATGTTGTACATTACTGAACAATATCTCCCAATACATAAAGGAACATATTATAAAGATGAGACAAGAGTTCGGCATTATACGCGGTTGTTTGACGAGGTTTGGAATTCGGATGTGATAACAAAAGCAAATCCAAGTAATAATACAACACATGTGGAACTCGCAGAAATTATAAGATGAGGCATGCAATATGATAAATAGTGCAAAAGGAAGACTTGTAGCCTTTGATAATAAGAAGAATTTGGAATTGATTGGATTGATATTTGAAGCCGATGGAGGTGATAAGGAGAATATTATTATTCATGTGCATGGAAATTATGGGAATTTTTATAACAACAAATTCATTTGGAAAATGTCAGAAAAGTACTTGAGCTGTGGCGTATCATTTTTGACATTTAATTTATCTGCGCATGATGGATTGTGTGAGGGGTATCGAAAAGGAATATTAGACTATGTAGGCGGGGCGGTTTCAGATTATTCGGAGTCAATTCTAGATATAGAAGCGGCTGTTGATTTTGTAAAGATAGCAGGTTATAAAAAGATTACATTACAAGGACATAGTCTCGGATGTGATAAAATTCTTGAATACGTTTTAAATCATAATGATATTGAGAAAGTAATTTTGCTGTCTCCCGTTGATAGTTATGCTGTCCAAGAAAGATGGTTGTACATGCATAAAAATGAAACGGTGGAGGAGCAGCTAGATCGCCTAATAAAATTATGTGACTCAGAAAATGACGTTCTACAGTGGCTAGATTTAAATGAATATGGTGCAGAAGGATTAAATGATGACTGGATTTATAAGATTCCAGTTACGACAAAGGCACTTCTTTCTATTTTACAGGGCTCAGCATTTAAATTTATTAAGCTAAAAAATGGAGAGGACTTTTTGGTCGACAAAGAAACGTATGTTTTCTTAGGAAAAAATGATGGTCTCCGAATGTGTTCACTGGAAAAGATGGTGAATTTTGTAAAGAAGCACTTTGTGCAATGCTATGTTAATGATCGTATGGCATGCGATCATGATATTATTGGTGCAGAAGATGCGCTTATCGATGATATAATACTCTGGTATAAAAAATGATGACTTTACCATGAACCCAACTGCAAATTATCACTTGAGTTAATTCGTTTTGATTGCTTGTACAAAAGAATGATTCGTAATTGTTTTTTCTATTAACTTTCTTCTACACCATCCCACCCGATGAACTCTTCCTCAGCACGTCGAGCTTCGACCGATCGAGGTGTTGTCCACAACTGCCGCAGTAAGACTGGTACTCATACTCGATGACCTTTTTGCAACGAGGGCAAACAGAGAAGCAGTTCCGATCCTCATAGATTCGGACAGTAGTCACAGTTCTGGGCAAGCGGTATGTAGGGGAGAGCAGCAGGTCAAGGATGGTGTGGACAAGAGAACGCTTCTCTGAGGTGTCCTCCCAGACATCATCGGAATTCTGATGGCGGAATCTTTTGAAAGTAATCTTCATTTATAATCACCTCTGCCTAAAAGCATAGATGATTAACACGGACACTTGGATGTATACATGCCTGATTTTCTCCGTTATCCTTGAAAAACGTTACTGAGTAGTATATATTTGAGCTGTAAGAGTCATTCGTTATGGATGCTCACAGCTTTGCCGCTCGAAACTTTGCACACCTCTACGTGGTGAGCGGCAGACAACACAGTATGGATGCTGTGGCTGAGATGCAAGGAATGCAAGATTATTCTTTGGGTGAGGCACTATGGCGGCAAAAACTCTTGAAATCAACTCAAAAGAAATCCACTTAATGAAACCAGTTACGGGGGCTGAATACAATGAAAAAACAGTTCTTACAAATTCATCGTGGGAATTTGTAAGCCTATGGCTTAGGAGACAACCGGGTTCAAGGGCAAAGAGAGCATTGTTTTATTGGGAACAAGCAAAGAGTTTTTATGATGCATCGGAACTTCTGCCAATAGAGTCGAAACCACTAACTGCCTACTACTGCTGTATGAATGCGGCAAAAGCATTGCTTGCAATTAAGGGACCGACTACTATTGATTTCAATGGAACCCTTACGCATGGTATTTCATCGAACTGGAAACAATGGGGAAAGTCAACCAACTTAAAGAATGCCGAGGTAATATTCAATGCCTCCGGTGTTCTCTTTGAATTGTCAAGGTACTTTAATGAAGAAGCGTGTAAAAAAACATATACGATTTATGACTTACTTTACAATATCCCCTGTATCCATAGAGCATTTTCCATTACATACCAGTGTGCAGAACTTTTTATTCCAATTCGGGATATCAAATTTACAGTGGATACTGGGATAAGAAGAGGTTGGGTTCAGTTTCAAGTTGATGAACGTTATGCTAATGGAAATTCCTTAAGGTATGTTCCTTCAAGGTATGAAAAGGATGCGTATCACTCTGATGACAAACACTATATCATGCGTTCAAGACAACGATTTAAGTGGGATATTCACGAAAAAAAGATGCAAGAAAGAATTAAAATCTTGAGCGACTATCATGGGAAAATACGTAAAGACATCCTGTATATTTTTGGTGATAAGAAACTTTGGTATATTAAAAAGGCAATACCCCAAAACCAGAGTATAATTCAACGGAATTCTGTGACATTAATCTTTGCTGTGATGCATTGGCTTAGCGAACTTGTTAGATATAATCCAGAAAAGTTTAACCAGCTGATGGGCACAAAACAGAACTGGCTTATTCATGAATTTGTAGAAACCGCATTGTATCAATATATTGATGAAATTAGTTGCGAGATTACTGGAACTGATATAATGACACCAGGGTATAGAAAATAAGACGGTTCCTAATATTGCCATCTAATTCCAACCGTGCTATACTAACATCAAATCTTACATAATCTTTTCGAAGGTATCATCCTATGCCCAGAACCAAAGGCAGCAAGAACCGTGTTACCGCATCTACCGACTTCGATGCTCAGATCGCAAAGTTGCAGAAAGACAAGGCAATGCTCGAAGAAGGTCTCTCCAAGACTGTCGCCCATATCGAAGAGCTGAAGAAGGACATCAAGTCTTTGCGTGAAAGTCTAAAGCCGCAGAAAGCGGAGATCAAGCAGACCGAAAGAGATATCGCAAAGCTGGAGGCCAAGAAGGCAGCCGCTGAGGCGAAGGCCGCCGAAGCTACTAAGAAGGTCGAGGCTGAAGCAGTGCTGAAGAAGCTGCTGGCATCCGGTATGACGACAGATGAGATTCTCGAAAAGCTGAAATAAAGTAATATGCCGTGTGGACTGAACTCCAGAAGTTCACACGGCGTATTTCTGAGCGTTGTGTATAGATTGTGACGGAAATAAAAAATGGAGCGTGAGAAAATGAATTTATCAAAAATTCATCATATTGCGATTATTGTATCTGACTACGAAGCCGCAAAGAATTTCTATGTAAACAAGCTGGGATTCTCTATCATCAGAGAAAACTACCGCCCAGAGCGTAAGGACTGGAAGCTGGATCTTCGTGTCAATGAATACACGGAGTTGGAAATTTTCGCTGAGGAGAATCCACCGAAGCGTGTGAACCGTCCGGAGGCCTGCGGTCTACGCCATCTTGCGTTCTGCGTTGATAACATAGAACAGACAGTGAATGAGCTGGCAGAGGCTGGAATTGAATGTGAGCCGATTCGTGTGGATAGTTATACCGGCAAAAAGATGACTTTCTTCCACGACCCGGACGGCCTGCCGCTGGAGTTGCATGAATAATCATGGGCGAGAAAATACCATATAAGGTCAGAAAGCCTGGCGGCGGTCGGAAAAAGCGGAAGCCGGAGTACGATGCCGGGAAAAAGCTGAAAGAACAGTTGGATGCTGCTGTAGTGCTATATAATTCCGAGATGTCATTGCAAGCCATCGCAGACGCCCTGTCCCTCAACCCTATCAAGGTTCGGAAGTTGCTCATCACAGCAGGGGTCTATGAGTCGGACACGGCAAAATTCGTCCAGCAGACGTTCGGTTCTTTTAGAAGCACGCAGAGTTATTCTGCTGCTGTCAGCTCCACCATGTCGGCTTTGCAGTTGTCCCGCCCTTCTGTGACCTCTTATCTGCCGTATAAGAAAGGCGTGTACTTCCCGGAGGAAGCTGAAGCGGCGAATATCAGTGCCGGGGCAGAGCGGCAGCGTCACTATCGAGCTGTGGTTGCGCTGAAGAAGGATCCCTGCGAAGTGAACCTCTGGAAGTGTGTGGTGGCTTTTCGGGGATACAAGTTCAAGACTCTGTCCGGCTTGCCCTTTACATATACGCTGAAGAAGGGCAGGGGAGATGAGTTCACCAAGGAGCTGTGGATCGACCGCAGAGAGGGCAGCAAGAGCCTTGCTTGGAGTTCCGTGATGCTGGCGTATCACAATATCGGTAAAATTGGAGAGGTAGTGGACAGACCCAAGGCGCTGGGAGATATCCGGGGTGTGTCGTACATCTATGGGCTGTTCTACCGATTTGGCCTGATTGACGTGCCAGAAAAGGTCAAGGAGAAGATGACGAAGTGATACAGGCACGGGAGTATAGTTTGTGACAGAAATAAAACTGCCCTCCGTGGATACCACAGAAGGCAGTCAGTCGGCTTATTCCCATTCCTCGTCCTTAGCCCACAGAAGATCCTGTACTTCTTTTTCGGTTGCCGGGCGGATGGCAGGCCTGTCCTGATAGTCCGTTTTGCCGCAGTCTAGGCAACGGTCAGGCAGCGACTCTGCTTCAAAGCAGTAATGGCAGACATCGCATATATAAGTTGGTAGAAAAACTAAAATCATGAAGAATCACCTAAAGTAGTAGATTATAAAAGTTTAAGATATTCGTGTAAATAAAGATTCTTTTCACTTGTTTGTATCGAAGAAAAATCGGGGGAGTTTTCTTTGATTACTTCACTGACAGCAGAAAAAATTGAAAGGCTATCGTGGATAAGGCCGTTAAAGGCTACCTGTACCTCATCAAAAAACGAAGAGAAACTCTGTGTAGCTAACCCTTGAGATTGAAGAAAAGATATAAGATATTGTTTTATACATGAAATTCGAAAGTTTATTATGTCGGTGATCGTATGAAAATTAAGAACAGAGTAAGAGGTGCTCTGGATACTGGAAGAATCAACTAATTGCAAAACAAAAATATAATGTAATATTTCTACAATGGCAGATATCTGTCTATAAATAATTGCAGGCGTGGAAGGAAGAGAGTAATCAAAAATATAAGAAAAACTGAGATAGTCACAATAGCATTCTTGCTTGAGATCAATAGTGGTATCGCTTACTGGAATATTATAATTTACACCTTCAGGAAAGGAAAAAGTTGAAGTGTTAGGGGAAGATCTCCATAGAAAATGTGAAGCTTCGTGTAAAAATATGAATTTCTCTTGAAAATCCGACTTTTCAATAATAGGAACTATAATAGATTCGCAGCGATAAGAACTTTCGGATTTGTAACTTTCTATATCAGGAGCATACTTTGCGAGGGCATAGCACTCATTTATATTTCTGGAAACGTAAAGCTTTTCGATGATGGCTTTCAGTAAAACATTGATGTAATACTCTTCGCGATTTTGAGAGGAAAAACAATAATTGAAATCAAAAATATATGAGTATAAATAGTAATCGGCAATAAAAAAGCTGTGAGTTCCTGCGTTGTAGAAATCAGGCTTACGCGCAAGGGTATTACAACATATTAAAGGGGGAGAATCCATTATGCCATGATACTTTAAGAAAGGAATAATATAATTGGCATATTTTGAGGAATAAATAAAATGAACACGTTGAACATTTGAGGTTCTTCTCATGATTCGACGATTCATTTGGTTGTTGATTAGAAATTGTTCGCGTTCATTGGTCATCGTCTGACTTTTGCTCCAAGGTTTTAAGCATATCAAGGGCATCATCTTTGGTAAATTTGGGCCCCTTAAGATGAATCTCGATATCTCCTTTTTTAATAGTAATGTCGTTATTGCTTAGTCGAGCGACCAGATACGCGGAAAGAGCAGCGATGGCCGGTGGAGATAAAGTGATAATGAATTCTTTGATTGCATCAAAACCAATGAAGGCTTTGTGATCGACTGGAAGAGCATATTCCGGATATTCATCAGAAAAATGCTGAAAAAGATCTGAACAATCCGCGTTCATAGCAATGAGAATGTACTCCATCGCGCTACCTCCTGATATTAATATCTATTGATTTCTTTGGGAAATTGTAAAAAAATAAGAATGGACGGATGCAAGGCTTTATAAATAGTATGCGTCGACAGTAGGACTCTGTCAAGAGCAAATCTACTTATGGACAGCCTTCAATACTAGTGATGCCCTCGCCGGCAAGATTGGCAATGTCATCAAAAGGTATGACAACTGGCAGTTCTTTCTCAATGCCCATGGCTTTTCTATCACTGTCCTGCATGACTTTCAGTTCTCGATAAACTGGGTCGATCATAACAACTGTGCCGGTCAGACTAATGTATTTTCCGGTGCTCTCTGTGCTTCGGACAAAGTACCGGACTACGACCTTCATGCCTTTCTTGACCTGCAGGAGCTTGTCGGATAGGTCGTTCTTTTCCTCATCGGAGAGCTCCACCTTCTTCACCAGCAGCTTGCTGGCTCCTTCGCTGGAAATTTCGTCATCGAAGCCACGCAGCGCGGCGAAGGGGCTGAATATCTTTGCCCGGTTTGAGAGTGCCATCCGGGGATGCTTTACTGGAGGTTCGGGACGGCTGAGATGGAGGATGTCTGCATACTTCTGTGCGACGTTTCGCCCCTCTTTGGTATTCTTGAAGACTGCCATAGAATCCTCCTCGTTGCATTATTTGGCTTTATGACCGCCAATCTGACCATTCCGCTCTCGCATAGTGGCGCCTTCCAGATAGTTGGTGCCCTTCAGAACAGCGTTTTTTTCGAACTTCTTCTTGATACCGAGCATGGTCGCCTGTAGCGATTTCTCTCGTTCTAGTTTGCTGGTGTCGGTGAACAGATCCACTTGTAAGATGCCCTGATTCTTGACCACACGGTTTGCTGCGATTGTTATTCTCCGCACAGTCAGATTTCTGTTGGCAATGGAAAAGAAAATATGACACTAGAAGTAGATGGAAATATTACGCCCGAGAATGGACATAAGCTGCGTGAGATAGGTGCAAGCATTTTTGTTTGTGGGACCTCGAGTGTTTTTAAAGGTGGCATTGGGTGCTATAAGGAAAACATTGAACGATTCAGAGATGCTATCAGATAAAGCCTGTGTATGTGGTTGCAAACCAGCGATTAGCCTTTAAGAATAAGTTGGCAGATGATGAAATCCATTCCAAACGTAATCTATGCCAGAAGATCGGCGGCTGACAAAATCTGATTGAAGCGAGTTTCTGTGAATTTAATTTTATAAATTTAAATAAGATTGAAATAGGCTGTATGCCCTTCGGTGTTCATATTGAATACTATTTTGAGAAGGAGCCGCTAGGCAATGCTGGTGCACTTTTCAAAATCAAGGATAAGCTGGATTCGGATTTTCTACTGCTGAATGCCGATGCGGTGTTCGATGTGGATTTCAATCGATTCGTAGCCTTTCATAAACAGCATGGAGGGGTGGTTACGCTTTTCACACATCCGAATAGCCATGCCGGACGTGTAAAAAGAGATGAACGCTACCTGAAGTAACGTAATTAAAGAATAATTTTCATATGCCGTGTGGACTGAATTCCAAAAGTTCACACGGCATATTTTTGAGCACGATATATAGTTTGTGATGGAAATTAAAACGAGGTAAAAAATAGTGAGTAATACACGCGCGCGCAAGCCCGGCGGTGGGCGGAAGCCATCAAAGCCAGAGTACAGTGCAGCCAAGAACCTGGCACAGCAGATGAAAGCAGCCGCTGACCTTTATACGGACAAAATGAGCCTGCAAGCCATCGCAGACGCTTTGTCCCTCAACCCTATCAAGGTTCGGAAGCTGCTCATCACAGCCGGGGTCTACGAGTCGGACACGGCAAAGCTCGTCCAGCAGACCTTTAATGCCTTCAGAGAAACACAAAGCTATTCTGCTGCTGTTACCTCCACTATGTCGGCTTTGCAGCTGTCCCGCCCTTCTGTGACCTCCTATCTGCCGTATGAGAAAGGCGTGTACTTCCCGGAGGACGATGACGCTGCCAATATCAGCACCGGGGCAGAGAGACAGCGACACTACCGAGCTGTGGTTGCGCTGAGGAAGGATCCCTGCGAATTGAATCTCTGGAAGTGTGTGGTGGCTTTTCGGGGATACAAGTTCAAGACGATGTCCGGCTTGCCCTTTACATATACGCTGAAAAAGGGCAGGGAAGATGAGTTCACCAAGGAGCTGTGGATCGACCGCAGAGAGGATAGCAAGAGCCTTGCTTGGAGTTCTGTGATGCTGGCGTATCACAATATCGGTAAAATCGGAGAGGTAGTGGACAGACCCAAGGCGCTGGGAGATATCCGGGGTGTGTCGTATATCTATGGGTTGTTCTACCGCTTTGGTCTGATCGACGTGCCAGACAAGGCTAAAGAGAAGATGGCGGAGCAATAAGAAAACGAGACATATTTTGTTTTAAGATGGAATGTGATATAATAAAACTGGCGGTTTACCGTACTACATGAAAAGGGCAGGTGAATGTGCTAATGTACATCATTTGTCAAGATTCAATCCTTTCATCAGCTATCGAGGCGATTACTGAGGCAGTAAGTCTATTGGAGCTGAAGCAAGAAAAGAACAGAATCAATAAGCGGATTCAGTCATTGCTTCATATTGCTGATGATCTGGCACCGGATTCTGTGGAGTATCAGTGCGTTTATGAAAGAATTCTCGAATTGGAAAGGATGCGAGAACTGATCAGACGCATTAGAAGGACTAAGTGTGCACAGATTTATGCGCAGTTGCATATGCTATGGGTTAATAGAGCCCAAAAGGCCAGTCGCGCGACTGCGGGTTTGACTACTGATCCAATGAGCATCGCTATGCCCATTCCTCCCACGTTTGAGGCTACCTTGAGTAGTTTCGGACGTGGGAGGGATTTGGATGCCCTCGCATGCTGAAAAAAATCAAACAGAGATCGAAAACTACTATCATATTATAGACCCGGAAGGAAGGCTGTCTAAGTACGAGAAGGCTGAAGAAGAACGCAAGGTGTTAGCGAATATGCCTGCTTGCTTCCCGGAAGCACTACGATATGTGATGACACGCTTCGGATTTACGCAAGAGGCTCTGGCCTTTGAATCAAAGGTGTCGGAGTCAACGATCGGTCGCTACAGAAATGGAAAGGTTGAAAGTTTTTCTGAGAAAAACGTGGTTGCACTATGCGTTGCTATGCACCTTCCTCCATGGCTTTCGTTTGCGCTCATAGCAAAAGCGGGTTTTAGCTTGGCTGCAACCAGAGAACAGCTAGCACATTTGATGATTCTTAACTGTATGTATATGAGGTCAATTGATGAGGTGAACGAGTACTTAAGGGAAAGAGGAAATGCTTCACTGTCCCGAGAGACGGCACAGGATTGTCGAGCTTCTTGAGATTCTGAACCTAAAATGATGAGCCGTGTGTTCAACTCCCTGCCGGAGAAGGATACACGGCTCATTTGCACTGTTTGAGGACAAGGACAAGAAGAGCCAGATGCGAATCTGCACACTTGGCTTATCGGGAGACCGTGTGAGCCAGTTTAAAACTGAATTGCTGCCTGTTTGGTGCTGCTCAGAACGCGTAGTAAGCCGGGGTGGACTTCAAAAAATCTGAAATTATTTCGGATTTTAGGAGTCTATTCCGGCTCTTTTGCGTTTATAGGGGCGCATAAGTGAACTTGCACAAAAATGGGACATCGGCTTTGGAACTCTGTCCAAACTTGTCGAAAAGATATTTACGCTGGATAATTTTGGTGCTATAATCACCATGGGATTTGAGCCCAAAGGAGGCTTTGACCCATCATCTCGATTCCATAGTGTAAATGCAATACAACATAATTGAACAGAAAGGAAAACCGAAGATGCGAGGTATATTAAGACTCTGAATTGAAACAGTAAAAATAATATAAGCAGTCTGTGAGTTTCAGCGAAAAGGTATATGTGATTGGTAAAAGCTGAAACGGATTTTTGAATTTAAGGTATACGGATCCAAAATACATAATTAGAAAAGCAATAGTAACGGGATTTTTTACAGGATTATAAAAACTCTAGGTAGATAACTCTAAAATAACTGCTTTTGTGAATTATGTAAGAGGATAAGTATGCTCATTCGAGAATTGGACTGTTATTTCAATTCAATCTGACTTCGCAATCGGAATCTTTGTATATACAAAGACCGGAGAAGCTAGGATAGTGTACTTGTAACAAGTCACTGAGTCTTAGCAGCTCCGGTCTTTTTTTGTTTGCATTTGCAGTATGGAAGGGGGGTGAACCGAGGTGGCATCCGATGTACATAAGAATACGGATACCAAGGTGGAAACCGTCAGTGCCAACTCGGTTTGCCGTCAGTTGCCGCAGAAAACTGCCGAACAGGGGTTGGCAGCTGCAGTTGCGTTTGCGGAGGAGGTTCAATGGGCGTTGGCAATACGCAGAACGATTTCGGGGGTAGGGTTTGGAGAGGCCCTGAAGCTGCTGATGAACGACCGGGATATGTCTGTGGAACAGATGGAGTCAGAGTCTGGGCTCTCTGTATCTACGGTAAAGCGGCTTCGTGCAGGACAGGATGCAAGTGTGGAGCAGATCGTTGCCATCTCGGTGGCACTGCACCTTCCGCCACCTGTAAGCGGTGATTTGTTGAGGATGTGCGGAATCACGCTGGATTTCAACAATCAAAAGAATACTGTCTATCAGATGATTCTGACGGAGTATTACAAAGAGGGCATCGAACAAGTCAATGTCTGCCTTGCAGCATGTGGATGTGCGCCACTCAAAACTGCCTGTTAATGCGGACACAACAGAATATACCTATGAGGCGATTGGACCATAAAACGGTCTGGTCGCCTCTTTTTTTTTGAAATTTTTTCTGAGGTAAGGGCTCAAGAAGTGAGCCCTAAACGGTAATAAAACGGCGCAGTAAGGCTGCATAAGAGCATCTGACATGACGGTATTTTTTATAAAAGCACGAAATAACGATGCTTTGCGTGCTGCTTTTTAGAGCTCAGCTGATGAACTGGTGATTTGAGGTGTTCTCGGTTATCATGTAGTCAGTTCAAGGGACGAACCCCCAAAAAGGCAAGTTCTAAGAACAAAAATAATATCGTAAGGCCCGATTCTAGAGAGGGTTAAGGATACCATAACGGAGTTTTACCAGCCGGCAGACGCTGTCTGCTGCGGTAGAACGACCGGTCTATGGGTGTACCTCCCATCTCTGGAATTGGGCCTTTTTGCGTTTTGCAGGCTGGTTCAGTGCATGGCGTGAACCCTTCTATCCAGTCTCCGTCATCGGTATCCTTCCCCTCCCTGAGTCCGGGGGAAAGGACACGAAAATGACTGACGTGATGAACTGCGTGGACAAGCTGCCGGAGAAAAAGATCACCGGCTACAAGCAGCGCATGGCTGTGAACCCCTGCGGTGTTTATCGTTAGCCTTCCAAATTTTCGACATTTTACGCTTTATCGAAAATTTGGAGGTTTATATGAACTACAATAGCGGAAATGCCCGCCGTAGCTTCTATGCGAAATGGAACAAGCTCCGGGAAGAATACCGGGCTGCTGGCATGATGGAGGATGCTATCCAGAAGATGTATGAGTACGATTTGGCGGTGTTCAATGATGACCGTGCCCACCATCGTTACGATGTTGAGATTCCAAGTGCAGACGATTCCGAAAATCGGAACGATTATGCTGACTTTGTGCGAGCCACTACCGTAACGGACACCTATCACGAAACGAAAACGCGCTTTGCGTGGGTGGGTGAAGTCCAAAACGAACGCCTGCAAGTCGGATTAGAGAAGCTGTCTGATGATGACCTTAAACTTTTGACGCTCTATGTCTATGAGGGGTATAGCACGGTGGAATTATCTAAAGCTTATGGCATTGCCCACCAGAATATAAGTAAGCGTATCATTAAAATCACTAATTTTTTGAAAAACTTTGATTTTCAGGGTGCAGATTGACCTTTCAACTGGGTTCGTAAGTGAAGGGACAATTTCCCAAGCGGCACTCACCGCAGGGCAAAAACGTCCGACCTCGCGGTCCTTGAAAACTGAATAGTTTCGTCGTCTGGTACTCCGATAATGATACTTCCGTAACTCGCGGCCCGGTCACAAAGCAGACGGGGTGGCTGAAATGCCAATGAAGCGGTACA
>ENA-UOJD01000673-UOJD01000673.1-human-gut-metagenome-genome-assembly--contig:-P48-NODE-673-length-44811-cov-10.418357_pt1 | contig 44811 bp, 13 predicted proteins | sample MGYA00242342_ERZ723889 | MGnify/ENA metagenome assembly ERZ723889 | reverse complement strand
AAGTCATATAGGAATCCCTCACTTTCTTATCATTCTTGATTTCCGTAATCGTATCAGCAACCTCGCGAGTGAAGTTGCTGGTAACTGTATTGTTGTTGATGTAGTCAAACAGGCTTTGAATATCCGGCGATACATCGCCCTTAGTGCCTAATGTGTTAAGAAACATAATAGCAGCTTCATCTGCTAATTCAATCTCCATGTTTTCCAGGCAGCGTCTTTTAAAAGTATAAATACGCTGGGAATCCTCAAAGAAGTCAAACAGGCAGAAGAAGATGATATAAGTGGGAGAAAGCTCGTCATAATCCTGTCCCTTTTGCAGCATATCTGTATCCAACATGGCCTGGTAGTAGCGAGTGCGCTTGGGAAGTTGAAATTTACCAGTACGGCTGACAGGATTTTTGACCTGCATTTCCAGATTGTAATGCGTATTAGTGTCGTCAGCAATTCTGACGTCCAGACGAATACCATGGCTGTCGGGATAAACATCAAGTGTCTGTTCTGCTTCAAGATAGGTGATATCTGCAATTTTGGTGTGTAAAAGCTCCTCTAGAATATGCTTGCAGATGCGCTTTCTGAGCATAACGTGCTTGAAGAGAAAATCGTTGGAAAGAGTGAGCTTGTCAAGATTAGATACTTGGTTTTTCATATGTTTCCTCCTTTGATTATAGCATAAAATAAGGCAAAAATATATAAGACAGCAGATGTAAAAAAAAGCACCTGCCGAAAGCTCGACAGGCGCCACTGGTCCGCACGACCAGGCAAGAGCTCCGCAAAATTGCGGCTACCCATGCAACTAAGGTTATTATAACATAGAAAAAGAATAAAAACAATAGTTCATAAAACAAACATTTTTATAGGTTGAAATACGATGACCTTTTTGTACAAAAAACAGCTTCTAAGAATATCTTCTGCTTTTTTGATGTTTAACCGGATAACGATTCGTGATATACTTATTATGATTTGCAATTTTTGCTAGTGCTATGAGGATAAATTCAAAGCGTAACAAAATATTGTGATGCATGTGCTTTGAATAAATAATTTATTGAGGAGAAAAAGCTTATGGTTATAAAATATGCAACTGCGGAAGATATTGCTGCGATTGCCGCAGTGGAGGCAGAATGCTTTCCGCCGGCGGAGGCAGCAACGGAAAAGGAATTTATTGACAGGGTAAAATATTACGGCAATCATTTCTGGCTTATGTATGAGGCTGAAAAGCTGATTGCCTTCGTGGACGGCTTTGTGACGGATGAGCCTGATTTGACGGATGAAATGTACGAGAAGGCAACGCTGCACGATGAAAATGGCGCGTGGCAGATGATTTTCGGTGTTAATACAATTCCTGCTTATCGCAAGCATGGCTATGCCGGCGAGCTGATATGTCGTGCGATTGAGGATGCCAGAAAGCAGGGGAGAAAGGGTTTGGTGCTGACCTGCAAGGATAGGCTCGTTCATTATTATGCTAAATTCGGTTTTACCGATGAGGGTGTGTCCGAGAAATCTACGCATGGCAATGCTGTCTGGTATCAGATGAGGCTTACATTTTAATCGGGGGAGCTTAAGGGAATGCTCTAATTTGGCTTGTACATCATGACAATATTGTTGCTGTATATCTAATGTAGAAAAGCTGTATGTCGAATAAATAAGCAGCTGCGTAAGCAAAAAGCCTGCGCAGTTTTTTCTGTCTGCGTTCTGTAAAGCGCTGCTAATAGCTTAGTAGGCAACGTAACGACAGACAAAATTTGTCAGAAATGTGAAGAAAATAGTTTACGCTTTTTCGTATATGTGTTACAATACTTATGTTATAGAATTATGCGACTTTTTTGGATGTGATTGGTATAATGCAAAAGGAATTGATTATGCGCCATCTGCCGACGGCCTTCTGCCATGCTTCAACAGTACTGGCGCTTCCTGACGGCAGCCTGCTGTGCTGCTGGTTCGGCGGTACGCATGAGGGCGAAAGCGACGTGGGTATCTACCTCAGCAGACGCACGGATGCAGGCTGGAGTGAGCCGAAGCTGCTGGTGAACGGGGCGGCGGCGAACTGGAATCCGGTGCTTTTTGCGGGCGCGGACGGAAGATTGCTGCTGTTTTACAAGCAGGGCCAGCAGATTGCCGACTGGCAGACGTGGCTGCTGCAGTCGACGGATAACGGCGAAACCTGGAGCGGACCGCAGGAGCTGGTGCCCAGTGATGTGAGCGGCGGGCGCGGACCTGTACGCAATAAGCCGTTGCGCTTGGCGAGCGGACGCATTCTTGCCGGTGCTTCTACCGAACACGGTATCTGGAAGGCCTTTGCCGATATCAGCGATGATGATGGCGCAAGTTGGCATAAATCCTCTGCAGTGCAGATTGAGGGCCTGCAATATCAGGCAGGCGAAAAGACTGCCGACAGTAATATTGCCGTCAGCCAGCAGTCCTTTTACGGACGCGGCGTAATCCAGCCGAGCCTGTGGCAGAGTGCGGACGGCAGCGTGCATATGCTGCTACGCAGCAGCGAGGGCTTTGTCTATCGCAGCGATTCCGCAGATGAAGGCGAAACCTGGTGCAGTGCCTATGCTTTGAGTTTGCCGAACAATAACAGCGGTCTTGACTTGGTGCGGACTGCCGGCGGCATGCTCTATCTGGTGTGCAATCCGGTGGCTGCCAACTGGGGTCAGCGTTCTCCCTTAAGTCTGTTCAAATCTACAGATGAGGGTGCGAGTTGGCAAAAGCTGCTTGACCTGGAAACAGAGCCTGCGGAATTTTCCTATCCGGCAATTATTGCCGATGGCGAGGGCCTTGTGCTTACCTATACTTATAAGCGCATAAATATTGCGTGTGTAAGGCTGAGCGCGGATGAACTTGTTACCCTTTAAATTTAAAATATAAGGAGATGTAAGACAATGAAGAAAATTTTAGTTGTGCTGATGGCTATGCTGACCATGGCTGTTATGCTTACCGGCTGCGGCGGCGACAGCAAAAAAGCAGCTTATCCTGCAGACGGAGATATTTCCGTAATTATTCCTAAGGCTCCGGGCGGCGGTACCGATATCTCTGCCAGAGGCCTGATCCAGTTCATGGAAAAAGAGCTGAAGGGCAGCAAATTTGTTCCCGTAAACAAACCCGATGGCGGCGGTGTAACCGGCATGGTAGAGCTGGCTAATGCTAAACCCGACGGCCATACTCTGGGAATGGTTACTGTTGAGCTGGCTATGTTCCCGCATCAGGGCAAATGCAAAAACACCTATAAGGATTACGCAGCTATCTGCGCTCCGATTGCAGCTCCGGCAGCTTTGATTGTGCCGAAGGATGCTCCTTATAATAATGTAGATGAATTCGTAGCCTTTGCTAAGGCAAACCCCGGCAAGGTGAAGATGGGTAACTCCGGTATCGGCGCTATCTGGCACATTGCCGCACTTTCCTTTGAAGAAGAATTCGGCGTACAATTCAAGCATGTACCGTATCCGAAAGGCTCTGCTGACATTGCTGCAGCGCTGGCAGGCAAGCACATCGATGCAACTTTAGCTGACCCGTCTGTATTCAAGAGCCAGGTAGACGCAGGCAACCTGAAGATTCTTGCTGTTATGGCTGACACCCGCAGCGTAATCTATCCGGATGTTCCGACCTTCAAAGAGCTGGGCCACAACATGACTGTTCGCGCTTGGGCAGCACTGGTTGCTCCTAAGGATACTCCGAAAGAAAAGCTGGAAGCTCTGCGCGCTGCTGCTAAAAAGGTTTGCGAATCCAAGGAATTTAAGGATTATTTCATGAAACAGGGTATCGACCCGACCTGCATTATCGGTGCCGATGCTGATAAGATGATGGCCGAAGACCATGCAATGTATGAAAAATTCCTGAAGAAAGCAAAATAAAATAGCTGTAAGGCGTAAATGAAAATGCCGACGCTGTAACCCGGAAGGGTTGCGGACGTCGGCGTTTTTTTGTTGTTTGACGTACATTATGGAAAATAGTAAAGTAAATATATTGTTTTGCAAAAAAATAAGTTTTCTGATAATGGTTCTTGACGAAATTTTATATCAGTGCTAAACTGAAATTAGTACTAAAACAAGATATGGTGCAAATGAAGTATCTTTAATAAAGTACACATTTTTTTGATAAATGAAGTGATTTTTTACTTCTGACTATCTTGATTACAATAGAATATAATCCTAGTCTGGAGGCTTTGTCCCACGCGGATGAATGCTTTGCAGGGAAGTTTGATGAGATTTCAACGCTGTTCCGCAACTGTAAAAAAGAGTCGATGCATTATTAGGAAAAAAACTAACCTCTTACAAAGGAATGCAGAGACGATGACTTTAAGCCAGGGTACTGACAGATTGGTATTTAGTAAAGGTCTACGAGAACGGACTTTATTAATTATTGGTAGTGGTTTGACTATAATAATAAATTAAGAGTCCTTTTTGCTTGATCTTGTGCTGAACAGAAACGGATATAGCACAGCTTAAGTAAAATTAAGCTTTGTTTTTTATTTTATAACTGTTAAGAATAAGCAAAAAGCTCTTCAGGCAGTGCTGCCGCAAAATCATTGCCGTGAGGGCAGTGACTGCATATTTTGTTATGAGGTCACAAACTGTATTGATGAGTAGCAGTTTGCGGAGTTTTCATATATATTTGTACGGAGCTTTTCTCTGTATAAAGGAGTCAGTAGAAACAGTGGTTGTTTCTGTTCGTTCCTTGCTTTTTGATAAGGGGGAATATATCATGAAGCTAAGTCAAAAAAAGTGGAAGTCACTTATTTCAGGTGTTCTTCTCGCAGCCAGTGCATCGAGTTTTCTCATAGCACCGGTATATGCCGCTGATTATAGCAAGCCTCTCATAGGCACGCTAAAAAAGGACAGCGAGATACTGAGTCCCGATGGTAATACCGTAACAGAAAATGACGGTAAACTTATCTATGATTTCCAAGGAAAGGACCATACCTTTACTATTACCAATAAGGATGGTATTACTGCCCGCAAAGACAGCGTTTATAATAACGTAGGCGCAGACGGCAGCTATGGCACCATTCACATTAATCAGACTAACACTAAGAGAAATGCTTATGTAGGTGTGAATGGCTTTATTGCTAATAAAGGCACTGTTATTGTCAACAGTAATCTGGATATCACTGCAGCCTCGGAATATTCTTCTGTTGGTATTGCGGCAGCCAATAAGGGCAACCTGATTATCAACGGCAACGTAAAGATGCGTAAGGATGATGCAGAAAATCCTTGGGGCATAATTACCAAGAATGTTCACGGTAACGTAGGCCCCGGCGGTGCAACCAGCATGGGTGGCGATGCCAACTATACAGGCGCCCGTTGGCAGCCTGCAGGTATTTCCGTTGACTATACCCGCGGTGATGTCACTGTCAACGGTAATGTGGATCTTGCTGTACGCGGTACAGCTGTAAAAACCGATGTCTATCAGGCTGACGGTGATGTACCGGCTTATGATTTGGGAACTATTTCTTTGCTGGGTAATTCTATTCGTATCTACACACCGTACAGAGAAGAAAACTTTGTTGAAGGCTTCGGCAAATTTATCGAACCGTATTATGCTCTGGCAAGCTACGGCGGCACGATTAACGTAAATGTAAAGAATCAGGAAGCACAAAACGGCAAGGTAGAAATGGTCGGCAACGTGCTGGCAATGAAGTCCTCTGATGAGGCAGGAAAGGCTATGGTTTATCAAAACGGTCGCCTTAACATCGGCCTGACCACGCAGGATTCCTCCTGGAAGGGTGTAATTGACAATGCCGGTACTGAAAAGGCCGGTGAAGTAAATCTGTGGCTGCAGAACGGAGCGCAATGGATTTATGAAAATGCTTCCCGTAAGGATGGCCTTGATGCAAGCAATCTTGCTGATTACAGCAGGCCGTACTATGAAAAATATGATGGCATTTCTCATCTGAGCAGCCTTGTAGGCGGTAAGGATAAAAAATCTGCCGGTATTATTAAGATAAATGACAGCGATCCTATCCATATTGCTAATGCCGAAGGCGTCACCAAGGTATGGTATGAGCATGATGATGCTACGCCGGGCACCATTATCGGCGGTGATGTTAAGGTTCTTAATGCTAAGACCGGCACCGAGATGATGCTTTATACCGGCAACAACGGTATTACCAAGGGCTTTGCAGAAGGTGATACCGCTGCAGAGAAAAATAATGTCAGCGAAGTATTGAACTCTTTGGCACACAAGCTGTGGTACATGGCAGGCGACAGCAACCTTGCAGGCAGCGTATCTATTGCCGAAGGTCTTACTGCTTCCTCCGTAACTATGAAGACCGGCAACATTACCTTTGCCGAGGGTGGCCAGGGATTCTATGACTATACTCCTGAGAAGGACGATAAGACATATGCAACCGGCCCGATTGTAAAATCCGAAAATATCGGTGAAACACGCGAAAGCGATATCAACGGAGTAGTTTCCGTTAATGTTACCGAAGCTCAGGATGGGGTGTCCGGTAATGCTCCCAGTGCTATGTATGCAGCAGGCGAGGCAGAAGGTCCGCTTGTTGTTGATTTACAGGGACACACCTTGAAGCTCAATGCCAACAATCAAACTGCTAATTATGTGTCTACGGTTTACGTTGATGAAAACAAGAGCATGGAGATTAAGGATTCCAAGGGCAATGGTGTGCTGAAGGTTTCTGCCGGTCTTGGTGCTGATGGCAATGCTGATACTAAGGCTAAGTATGTCTATGGCATTCGTGTAGGCGAGGGCGGCAACCTTACTGCAAATACCGATGTTGAGATAGACGGAGTTAAATCTAGTGCTACTCAGCGTGCTTATGGTGTATATGTAAGTACCAAAGGCAATGTTGTATTCGAAAAAGACCTGAGCATCAAGAATGTTCAGACCGGCAACAAGGTTGGACCGAACACTGCCGGTATTTATGCAGACAGTTCTTCAAGTGCAGATGCGCCTATTAATATAACTGTTAAGGGCAATCTTAATATTGAAAACGTATTGGGCAGTGCAATCCGTGCATTGAATACTTCAACTGTATCTACTGCAGGTGCAACTATTAAAGCTGCTGATATGTCTAACGGTACGGATTATAGCCAATATTATGCTTTGCAGGCCAACAAGGGTACCATTAACCTGAATACAGGAGAAGGCATTACTGCCGGAATTCTGGACGTTACCGGTGACATGAAGGTAACTGACAATAAAGCTTCTGTTATCAATGTCAACATGACCAAGGGCTCTCAATGGACAGGCGCGGTAAGCAATATTCCAGGCAGCACTTATAATGCACCGGCCGGACAGTTTAATCTGGCAATGGCAGAGGGCTCTGTATGGAATCATGAAACAGGTCGTTCGGTAGATACGCTGAAAACAACTTTTGCCGGCAGCAATGTTTCTAAGCTGGATGGCTCCGGTGTAATCTATCAGAATTCCGACAAGGGTATCACCGTTTATGATTACAGAGGTGATACAACAGTAGTATACGGCCATGATGCTGATAATCCGCAGAACATCACCGGGGGTGACTTCACTGTCAAGACAGCAGCTGACGGCTCGAAGATTACTTTGGTAACCGATAGCCAAGGCATTAATGCCGGCTTTGAAACTAGTGATACTGCAACAGAAAAGAATAATGTTAAGGAAGTGCTGAATAAGCTGGCCAATAAGCTGTTCTACACAGGTTACAAGGATGCAAATCTGGCCGGCGTAGTTAAGATTGCCGATGGTCTGACAGCGTCTAGTGTAAGTGCTATTGTAAAAGCCTCCGGCGATATCACTTTCTCTGACGGAAGCAATGGAACGAAAAAAGCAGGACAGGGCTTCTATGACTATACTCCGGAAGAAGATAAGCCTGATTACAAGACAGGCGCTATCACTAAATCGGAAAATATCAGCCTGAACCGCGAGGTAGACGAGAAGGGTGTTGCACATATTAATGTAACTGAATCGAATGTCGGTAATAATAAATTTGCCAGCGCAATTTATGCAGGTGAGGAAACATCTCCGTCTAAACCGATGACTGTAAATATGTCCGGTAAAGGTCTGGCTTTGAATGTTGCACAAACTGGCGGACAGGCAGCGGCTATTTACGCAGGCGCTAATACCTACATCAAGGTTATTAACCCGTCTGCTGACCAAAAGCTTTCAATTAGAGCAACCAATACGGATACCAAAGGCTCTCATGGCATTTACGCCCTAGGCAATGCGCACCTGAATATTTCCGGCCCGGTAGAAATTACTGATATTACCACTAAGGGTGATGCTGCAACCGGCATCAATATCCAGGGCCAGCAGAGCGAGATTAATATTGATGGCCCGCTGACAATCAGCAATGTCAAAGGTCTTAGAGAACGTGGCAAAGGCATGAGTGCTTCCGGTATTCTGGTAACCGGTGACAGCTCCACTGTAACTGTCACCGGTCCTGTAGATATTTCCGGTGTACGCGGCAGCGGTATCAAGCTGGTGGGCGCTAATACCAAGGTATCTGTTGGCGGCGGCACTATTACTGCAGCCGAAGACAGCGATAAATCGCATAATTTCTATGCAGTCCGCGTAGATAAAGGCACGCTGGATATCAACATGAAGGACGGCGCAGCAGGCGATACGACCACCAAGATTACCGGTGATATGTATGCAACCGGCCAATATGGCAAGAAGGTTGTGGAATACAGCGGCGGCGAGTTGATTGATTGGAAGGATGCAGGCATTCTCAATGTGGCCCTGACGAATAAAGATTCCTTCTGGAAGGGCGTTGCAGCCTATGACCAGTATAATGATGACTATGGCAGCGGCGGCAATACCATGCATGATATCGGCCAGTTCAACCTGTATCTGCAAAACGGTGCAGCCTGGACCAACGAACAGCAATCGCATGTGACAACTACGACCATAGCGTCCAAAAATCCTGTATGGACAGGCAGCACGCTGGCAACACTGCATGGCGGCAAGGATGCAGATAACGCAGGTCTGATTTACCAAAAGGATAACAATCCTATTTCTGTTGTAAATTATAGCGGGCATACCACTGTATTCTATGATCATGATGCTGCTGATCCGAGCAAGATTATTGGCGGCAGCTTCAATATTACCAATGCAGCAGAAGGTTCTGCTATCACCTTTATTACAGATAATAAGGGTATCACCTCCGGCTTTGCAGATGGCGATTCCGCTGATGCTAAGGATAAAGTAGCCAACATACTGAACAACTTGGCAGGCAAGCTGTTCTACAAAAACTATACTGATGGTCATCTTGCTGGCGTAGTGAAGATTGCTGAAGGCCTGACAGCTTCTTCCGCAGCATTGAAGACCGGCGATATTTCCTTCTCTACCGAAGAAACAGGTACCTTTACACCTGGCCAGGGCTACTATGATTATAAGACCAGCAAGCCAGGCAGCCAGATAGCCAAAGAATTTACTACGGCAATTACCGGCGACGCAGCTGCTGATACGGTTTACATAGAAAAAGGCGTATTGAAGGACGATGGTACCTATGTATTTACTGCAGGCAGCACAACCATCACACCTGAAAAGCATCTGATTGCCGGTGGTGCATGGCTCCCGCAGATTAGCGCAGCTATTTCCGGCTCCGACGAAAACCATAATGTTACCATTGATATGAACGGCAACAAGCTGACTGTAGATACAACAACCGATACCCATACAACCGGTATCGCAGCTGTCGGCAAGGGTGCAGTAAATATCAATAATGCCGGTGCAATGGCTATTAGTGCTACAAGCACTACGAACGGGCAGACAGGTGCGCTGTTCGTTAATGCCGGAGGTACGATTAATATTCACAATGCCGGTGCTGATAATGTACTTACCTTGCGTGCTAGCAGCGCTGCTCCGGCAAATGCTGCAGTTATCAAGAGCATGAACGGTGTAAGCGGCGTTATGTCTGCTATTACTGTTGACGGTCTTGTTGATATTTTGGCTGATAAGAGCAATGCTTCCGGTGCCAACGAAGCAATCAGTGCAGTTGCTTCCAAGGTTGAGATTGGCGGTGGCGTCATCAAGGCTATTAATGGGGCTGAATATGCTATCAGTGCCTATGGCGAATTCGCTTCCAAGAACCGTGGACAGGTTAATGTGAATGTTAAGAAGGATGCCGAAGGCGCTATCATTGGTGCAGGCAACAATAATGTACAGATGGAAGGCAATGTAAATCTCGGCGGCGGCATGGATAGTGCCGGTGCAAGTGCAGATGTAAGCATTGGTCTGAATACTAAGGAATCCTTCTGGAAGGGTGATGTAAGCAATACTAACGGCAGCAGTGCAGGTATTGTTAACCTTTATATGGGCAACGGTGCATCCTGGACCGGCAATAACCTTTCCGGCAACACTGTAAACGCTAATCTGGATAATGCAACCTGGACCGGCTACAGCAACGGCAATGCTATGCACCTGAAGCTGGATAACTCTATCTGGCATGTAAATGGTGCCAGCAAGCTTGCTTCCTTCTCCGGTAATAATGGCAGCATTATTGTGGCAAACAATGCAGGCAACATCAGTGTAGCTGATTACAGCGGCAATACCAATGTTATTTATAACCATGATGCTGATAATCCGACGAATATTCTCGGTGGAAGCTTTACCATCGGTAAGGCTGATAACGGCTCCAATATTACGCTTATCACTGATAATAAGGGTATCACCAAAGGCTTTAACGCCTATGATAAGGCTGAAGACCAGAATACCGTTAATGAAGTTCTTAACAAGCTGGCACAGAAGCTCTTCTACACCGCTAATGATGGCAAGCTGGCAGGTACTGTCAAGATTGCTTCCGGCCTGACCGCTTCTTCCGCAGCTTTGAAGACCGGCGATGTCAGCTTCTCCACCGATGCAACCGGCACCAAGACACCTGGTCAGGGCTTCTATGAATATACCGAAATGGACGATTCTGTTATTACTGATCCAATCACCGGCAATCTTGATAAAAAGTATGTAAGTCTGGGAATTGAAACCGAAAAAGGAATTTACAACTTCACTAAGGATACAGTTATCAATGTAACCAAGGGTGATTACAGCTCCAACCTGAGTGCTATTGAATCCAGCGGCGGACCGATTACGATTAATGCCGACGGACACAGTTTGGACGTAGCCTACCATGTTCTTAAGGGCAGCAATGTTGCACGTGCGGTAGCTACCGGCCTCAGCTATGGAAAGTCCAAAGACATTACTATTAAGGCTAAGAGTCTGAAGCTCAGCACTGATACCACCGGCTTCAGGGCCCAGGGTGTTTATGCAACCGGCGGTAAGATTACCATTGACGCAGACACCACCATTACTACATCTGCGCAGACAGAAAGCAATGGTATTTACAGTGGCAGCGGCGGAACTGTTACCATGAACGGCAATCTGGATATTCAAAAGGATAGCAAGGCAGCTAATTACATTGCGCTGAATTCTGACGATAACGGCATTATCAACGTCAATGTTAAGAATTGCAAAGCTGGCGCAGGCATTGTCAAGATTGATGGCGATGTCTTCACCAAGTCTGCAGAAACCTATGATTATTGGGAGGATGAAACAACTTCTACCTCTTCTACCGTTAATCTGGCATTGCAGGGCAAAGACAGCAGCTGGAACGGCCGCAGCCTCTACGAAGTTACTTCCGGTGATGACTCAACCAGCTATGGTACCTTTAATCTGTGGCTGACAGATGGTGCAACCTGGACAAACGAGAAGAACGGCAAAGAGGTTCCGAGCGGCTTTACCGGCAGCCATGTAACGAGCTTCGTAGGCGGCAGTGATGCAGCACATGCAGGCAACATCTTCCAAAAGGACAGCAAGAATCTGACCATCGACAACTACAGCGGCAACACCAATATCTACTACGCACACACCGGTAACGGCGAAGCAGCTGATAACTACGCAGCAGGCGACACCATTATCAAAAATGCGGCAGAAGGCTCTGTAGTATCCATGATTACCGATAACAGCGGTATTGCAATGGATAACGAATACAGCATAGCTAATGTGCTGAACACCTTGGCAGGCAAGCTGACCTACAGCAATTTCGTAAACGGCGAAAATAACCTGACAGGTTATGTGAAGATTGCCGACGGTCTGACCGCAAGCAGCAAGGCTATGCAGACCGGCGATATCTCCTTCAGCAGCAAGGACGGCAAGGGCAGCTTAAAGGATGGCTCCATTGCTCCGGGAATCACCTATCCGGAAACCCAGACTCCTGAAAGCAGCAAGCTCAACAACGCTATTACCGGTGATGCCAAGGCTGATTACAACTATAAGAAAAATGGTATTTTGAAGGCTGACGGTAAATACATCTTTACTCAGAATCCTTCTGCAATCGAAGTTAGCGAAGGTGCTGCAGTAGATGTAAACGGTAAAAATATTGAAATTGATACCACCAATGCTCTGCTGGAGATGAAGGGCGCAGATGCAGGCATCAATGCAGTTGACGCAAACGTAAATATCAAGGGCGATACCAATATCAGCGGTGAAACCGGTATTATTGCGAATAACAGCAATGTAACTATGGCCGGCGGCAGCAAAATTATCGGCAGAGGCGGTAAAGCAATTTCAGCACTCGGCGGCGGTAAGGTACGCATCGACAGCAATCTCCCGCTGTACATCAGAGGCCTCATTTATGCTAGAAGTGGCCAGATTTATCTGAAGGGCGGCAACGGCAGCAATATTGAAGGCGATTTGGAAGCAAGCGACGGCGGCGAAGTTGATGTTAATCTGAGCGGCGATGGAAATGTTCTGTGGGGTGCTTACAGGACTGACGAAAACAGTTGCGTTAAAGTATATATTGATGAAGGCGCAACTTGGAATCTTACCGATGGTGAGGATGAAACTAAGGCTGAGGGCAAATCCCTGCTGAGAATGGCCAAGGGTGCAGCAGCTCCGGAAACCGGCCTGATTGTTAAGGGCGGTGCAACCGATAAGCAGAGCGGCTTCCTTAATATGACCAATAGAAGCAAGACTCTGGATATCGCTCATTACAGCGGTTGGGAAACCATTATCTATAACCATGAGGGTGTAGGCGATAAGGTTACCGACTATAAGTCCGGCAATACTATTATCAGCAAGGCAGACAAGGATTCCGGCGTAATCCTGTCCACCGACAACAGCGGTATTGCCATGAATGATAAGAAGGCTGTTGAAGCAGCACTGGCAGCATTGGCACAGAAGGTTACCTACAAGGACCACGAAGCAAACGCTGCTAACCTGACCGGTAAGGTACAGATTGCAGAAGGCCTGACATCCTCCAGCGCAAGCCAATATATCGGCAAGCTGCACTGGGATGCAAACGGCGTAGGCCAGTATGATAAGGACAGTGTTAACTGGAAGGAAATTTACAACGGCGACTATGAAACCCTGGTAATGAAGGGCGTAAGAAGCGCTGCAACCACCTCCATGCACAGCTGGCGCGACAACATGCAGGACACCTACACCGGTGCGGATCTGGCAGATGCAGACGGCATCTTCGCTAAGGCACTGGGCGGCAAGACCAGCTCCGATGTTAAGGGTGTTAAAGATGACAACACCTACCGCGGAGTACAGGTTGGATATGACAAGGCTCTGGCAAACGGCTGGCATGCAGGCGTAGCCTTTGACTATCGCAACGGCGATTCCAACTACCTGCTTGGTGGCAAGGGCGACAACCAGCTCTACAGCTTTGGTGTATACGGCGTGAAGAATTTCGAAGACCAGTCCTACCTGCGTGTAGCAGCTAAAGCAGGCCGTGTTGAAAACGAATACGACGTTTACAACGAAATTCGCAGCCTGAAGCTGCATGGCGATTACAAAGCTAACGCATATGGCCTGACCATGGAATATGGCAAGACCTTTGGCAGCGAAGCAAGCTACTTCACTCCGAAAGCACAGCTGACCTGGTCTCAGGTAGGCAGCAAGGATTATACTGCTCATACTCCTAACGACAGCATGAGAATCGGTCAGGATTCTTACAGCAGCCTGGTAGCACGCTTCGGCGTTGAAGCAGGCGCTAAGAGCGAAAAAGGCCGTGTATACGTTGGTCTGTACGGTGCGCATGAATTTAACGGCGATATCAGCGCAAGCTACTTCGCTAAGGACGGCGGCATGAAGCACACCAGCTTCGACGGCAAGGATACCTGGATGGAAATGAGCATCGGCGGCAGCTATGACCTGAGCGACAACTGCCATATCTATGCAGACTTTGCTAAGGACTTTGGCGGAGACTTCGAGCGTAAGTGGAAGGCAAGTGCAGGCCTGCGCTTCGAGTTCTAATCTTTTAACAGATTATTTCCCCTTCTTTTATAAACCGGCTGCGGCGCTATCAAGGCAGCGCTGCGGCAAAAGTAAAAATCATTAGAAAAGCGAAGCAGTTATCCGTTGTAAGGCGGATGGCTGCTTTGCTTTTAAATATAATTAATAGAAGCAGTTTACAGATAATTTGCTTGAGGTGTTACTGTGAGTTGATGTTTATGGCGTTATGCTTCTTGCAGTGATTTAATTTACAATATCTTCAAATTTCACTTGACGCAATAGATTGATTATGGTAAACTCTATATGATAAAAAATACCAATAACAGAAAAATGTAAGTAATACACCCCTGAGAAAAAACATTCTTTACAAAAGGAAAAAATTACTACTGCTTTGTTATTAAATTATATAATTATAGACGATCAGGTGAGGATATTTTGCCGGATATCTTCTTAGCAGGGAAGTCTGATGTGATTTCGACGCTGTTCCGCAACTGTGAAAGAGAGCTGCTTTGTCGTTAAGCTGTTGCTTAAACCTCTTACCAAGGGATAAAGTGGCAATGATCTTAAGCCAGGGTACTGACTGATTGTACATATTAAGGGTCTACGAGATTAGACGCACTTAATGAGAGGGAATTTTTGGGCATTTTGATTGCAAAATTTTCCTTTCGTTATTAGTGTGTGCTAATCTTTTTTGTTTTTTATAGATAAAAAATATTTTTAAGCAATCATATTGCAAGGAGTGAGAGTATGAGGAGTTATCAACAAAAAAGATGGCAGCTGCTTGCTGCCGGCGTTTTGATGTCAGTATGCACATCATGCTTTACCGTATCACCTGTCTGGGCTGCGGAATACACCAAGGGTCTTACCGGTAATGCTGAAAGTGATATGGCAATTATCGGCGGTGACGGTAATACAGTTGTACAAAACGGCAACACCGTTACCTATGATTTTCAGGGTAAGGACCACACCTTTACCGTAAAAAATAAGGATGCCATTATGACCGATAGGGATAATGATGGCTATGATTATGTTTTGAATAACGTTGACAGTGATGGCAATAAGGGTACGCTGCACTTATACCAGACCAACACCAGAAAAAATGATTTTGCAGGTGTAACCGGCCTGGCAGCAGGCGGCGGTAAGGTTGTAGTAAACAGTAATCTGGATATTACTGCTTATTCTGCCTATGCTTCTGTAGGTGTCGGCGCAGCAGGCGGCACTGAGCTGACTATCAACGGCAACGTGAAGATGCGCAAGGATGACCCCAACAGTCCTTGGGGTATTATTACTAAAAACGTTCACGGCAATATCGGTCCCGGCGGTGTAACCTCTATGGACCCGACGGACGTTAACTATACCGGTGCACGTTGGCAGCCTAGCGCTTTCAGCGTCGGCGGATATGACGCAAGCATTACTGTAAACGGTAATGTGGATGTGGCTGTACGCGGTACTGCGGTACAGACGAATACCTATTTAAAAACTGATGACAAAATGCTTGGCTGCAAGCTGTCAACCATCAGTCTGCTGGGCGACTCTATCAAAATCGAAACTCCGTCTGACGAAAGAAATGAGGACGGCAGCTTTAAGGAAGCATATTATGCTATGGCCAGCTACGGCGGTACCATTAACATCAACGTTATTGATACCAATAACAGCAAGGATAAATATTCCCTTGAAAACGAAAATCTCGTAGCTGCCGAAGGCAAAACAACCAATATTATCGGCAACGTTATCGCTCTGAAGCGTTCTGAGCGTACCGATAAGCCTGACGTATATCAGGATGGCCGTGTTAATATCGGTTTGACCACTAAGGAGTCTACCTGGAAGGGTGTTATTGATAACGCAGGCACCGACCATGCAGGCGAGGTTAATGTTTGGCTGAGCAACGGCGCACAGTGGACTCATGAAGCAACCTCCCGTGTAGACGGTCTGGATTACAGCCACATGCCGGCATACAGTAAGCCGAGCTATGATAATTTTGACGGCGTATCTTATGTTAATAAGCTTGTCGGCGGCCAAAAGTCTGCTAACAGCGGCTTTATTTACCAGAACAGTGATGTAAAGCTGAATATTGCAAATTACAGCGGCTACAATACCATCGTTTATAAGCACAATAATAAAGGCATGGAAAAGGCTGACTTCATCGGCGGTGATGTGACTATTCAGCATGCGAATGCCGGTGCTAATGTTACCCTGGCAACCGATAATAAAAATATCGACCTTAAAAACGGTGATGAGGTTGAAGCAGTACTCAATGCTTTGGCAAGCAAGCTGACCTATAGCGGTTATGTGAATAACGAAAGAGATCTTTCCGGTACTGTTATGATTGCTTCCGGCCTGACTGCCTCCAGCATTACTGCTGAAGCTAAGGGTATGATTAAATTTAACGAGGCAACCGGTGAAGGCGGTTACACCAAGCCGCAGGAGGGCGAGCAGAATACTGCGGAAATCACCAGCGGCATGACCGGTACTTCTGCAGACAGCGATTATACCTCTGCCAATATCCGTCAGGAGGACGGCTCCTATAAATTTACCCAATCTACCAAAATTGACGTAGAGAACGGTACTGCTATCGATGCAGCTGCCGACATTACTGTTAAGGCAGCAGATACTGCTTTGACTCTGGATGCTAAACAGGGCATTGTTACCAACGGCAATACTGTAGACATTACTTCCCGCACTTTGCATCTGACCACAAAAGAGGATGCTATCGTTGCTGACGGCGGTAAGGTTATCAGCACGGGTATTACCAATATCAACAAGGATGCTGCCTGCGATAAGCCTGCGGCAGAGAATGCTGTTAAGGCAGCAAACGGCGCTGAGGTTACCTTGGGCAATGGCGTTATCAAGGGCAATATTATCAGTGACGCTTCCGTAGTTAACATCAATAAGGATAACATGGATGCCGACGGCAAATATAAAGAGGGCTCTTTAGAGGGCAATCTTACTGTTGCTAACGGCGGCAAAATCGACCTGACTGTTGCTGATGGCAAATTCCTGGGCAGCATTGTGAAGCCGGGTGCGGCATCAGCGGCTGTCGGTGACGACGGCACTGTTAACCTGACTGTTGCTGACGGTGCGGTATGGACCGGCGCGCATAAAAATGCCGATGCCGAGCTGAACCTGACTCTTTCCGGCGGTGTATGGAATAATAACGGCACCGACGCAACCTATGTAAACAGCCTGAAGGGCGGCAAGGGTGTTGCTAAGACTATTAACTATATCAATCCGAACGGCGGCAATAACGAGGAAGTAGAAATTCCCGTTAACGGCTTTATCAGCATGGCTCCCGATGCCGGTGCTGTTACCGTAGGCAGCTTCGGCGGTACTCATATCGTAAGCTATGACCATGATAATGCAGGTACCGATGTAAGCGATTACAAGGGCGGCAACTTCACTGTTGAAAAAGCAGATAAGGGTTCTATGCTGATTGCGGCAACAAGCAGCAAGAACATCAAGACTAATGATCAGGACGCTGTAGAAGCAGCCTTCAAAGCATTAAGCCAGAAGATTTACTATGGCAATGCCGGTGTTGACGAAAACCTGACCGGTAAAACTATGATTACCTCCGGCTTAACTGCTTCCAGTATTTCCCGTTGGATCGGCGATATGAAATTTGACAGTGCTAACGGTGGCGTAGGCAGCTTTGTCGGCGGCAGCGGTATCAATATTACCGGCGATTACGAAACCGCACTGATGAAGGGCGCAAGAGCGGCAACCACCAGCGCAATGCTTTCCTGGCGTGATAATGCTGCGAACGTAATTTATCGCGGCGATTTGCTGCGTGCGCATATGGAGAGCGACGGCATATGGGCTAAGACCTACGGTGGCAAGGATACCTACAATGCAAATGCGGTTGATCTGAGCAACAGCTATTGGGGTGCACAGGTTGGCTTTGACCGTATGTATGACCACGGCTGGATTGCAGGCGCTGCTATTGATTATCAGAAGGGCAGCTCCAGCTACAACTATACCGATGACGATTTCGGCAATATCGGCGGCAATACCGGTGACAACAAGCTGTACAGTTTCGGCCTGTATGCTTCCAAGGACCTGGGCGACGGCGCTCATCTGGACTTCGTAGCTAAGGCCGGCAGCGTACGCAACGAGTTCAGCGTACACAACGGCATCGGCACCGAGCTGAACGGTACCTACAGAAACCGCGGCTACAGTGCTACCGCAAGTCTGGCAAAACGTATCGGTACAGATAAGAGCTACCTGGAGCCTCAGGCACAGCTGACCTGGGCACATTTGGGCGGCAGAAACTTTGCGGCCGTAACCGACGGCGGTGAGGTTCTGGATGTTAATCAGGGTAACTACAACAGCTTGGTTGGCCGTCTGGGCTTAGAGCTTGGCAAGACCGGTCGTCTGGGCTCTGTCTATGCACGCTTCGGCCTGGCGCATGAGTTCTCCGGCGATATTACCGGCAGCTACAGCGCAGAGGACGGAGGCAGCAAGACTACCTCTGTAGAAACTAAGGGAACATGGGCTGAAATGAGCCTTGGCACTACCTTGAATATTAAGCCTAACGCAAGCGCATATTTTGATGTTTCCCGCAGCTACGGTGCAGATTATGAGCATGACTGGAAGTTCAGCGGCGGCCTGCGCTTTGCACTTGACCGTTTGCCGAAGCATGAGCAGGAAATTGCCGGTCAGGCAGAGGCTGAACAGTTCATCGCAGGTGAAACCGCAGCAGCACAGGAAAATACGGCTGCTAACGTAAAAACCGACGCTATGCCGGGTATCGCTGCACAGGAGCAGACCCTTAATGCTCAGCCTGCAGTGCAGGAAGCAGAAGAAACTACTGCTGTTGCAGAGCATTCCGAGCCGAAATATGTTGAAACCGTAACCAGCTACGATGCACCGGAGCCGACCGCAGCAGATTTTGACGAAATGAGCTTTGAGCTGGCACCTATCGTTGTTACCGCTTCCCGTATGGAGGAATCCATCCTGAAGGCTAAGGCAGATATGAGCGTTGTTGGCCGTGAAGAAATCGAGCAGATGCACATGGACAACGTGGAAGAGGTTCTGCGTACCGTTCCAGGCGTCCAGTTCCTGGATTACGGCTCCAACGGCTTGAATGCCAACATGAGCGGTATCCGTATCAACGGCAGCAAGGACGTTGTTATCCTGGTTGACGGCGTGCGTGTTAACGACTTCAAGGGCGCAGGCAGCAGCGGTTATATGTTTGCCGCACTCATGAACAATATGGATAACATCGAGCGCGTCGAGGTAATGCGCGGCAGTGCTGCTACCATGTACGGCAGCGGTGCCAAGGGCGGTGTTATCAACATCATCACCAGAAGACCTGAAGGTGCAAAAACCGTTATTGATATTGCCAAGGGCAGCTTCGGCAAGGAAGCCTATAAATTCAATACTCAGGCTGCCAAAGACAAGGTAAGCTACAATATTTACCATGACAGAACCATTTCCGGCACCAGCAAGGACGGCAGCGGTAAGGAATGGCCGGGTCAGAGCAATACCAAGAGCAGCGGTGCTAAGTTTGAGTATGAATTCAACGATGCCAATAAGCTGACCTTGAACTATGAAACCATCGGCTCCAACTTCAGCGGTACCGACCTGGTATACGGCGGTCATTATGTAGGCATGTACGACAGCAATAGCGTAACTCTGAAGCATGATTGGCAGATTAACGATCAGTGGAGCAATTCTCTGATGTATCGTGCAACCAAAGAAAAATCCTCATGGGATAAGCCGGGCGGAGAGGATACTGATATTTCCGAGCCAATTACAAGCAATCTGGAATACAAGCTGTACAGCGATAACTTCAAATATCAGACCGACAGATATACCATGGTCGGCGGTATCGAATACAGCAAGGGCAAGGATAATACTAACCACAAGGAAACCAGCAATACTTCTCTGTTCCTGCAGGGTGATTGGGAGCTTGTGCCGCATGTAACCTTATCCGGCGGTATTCGTCACGACAGACCTGACAGCTATGAATGCCATAACTCCATCAGCTATAAGCTGGGTTGGGATATTACCGAGAAGGATACCTTGTATGCAGACCGCAGCGATTACTACATTCTGCCGAGCCTGACACAGCTGTATGACCATAAATACGGTAATGCAGACCTGCGTGCTTCCGAAGGCCGTACAACCTCTATCGGTTACAACCACGAATTTACACCTGATAATTACATGATGCTGAGCTGGTTCGAAACCAAGTCCGGTGTTGGCATGACTATGAACAGCACCACCGACAAGGACGATCCTAACTATGGCCAGTATCAGAACAGTATAGGCGGTATTTCCCGCGGCTGGAACGCACAGTACAATGCTCGTCTGAGCGATGCTGTAACTGTTAAGCTGGGCTGGGCACATCTGTTCTATGATGAAAAGGACAGCTTTACTCAGGGCTATGCACCTAAGGACAAAGCAACCTTCGGTGTATACTATGACAAGGATAAATTCAGTGCTGCCTTCGACGGCTTCTACTTCATCCGTGATAAACGCGGCATGAAGGAAGGCGTTAAGGGCTGGCCTTCCGATAAGTATGGCGTTTACAACCTTGCTCTTAATTACACAGCTGATAAGCAGACTAAGTTCTACGTTAAAGTAGACAACATCTTCAACAAGCTGTGGGCTGAGCACACAAACGTTATCTGGAGCGGCGGTGCCGACAGCTGGTATGCTATGCCGGGCAGAAGCTTTATCGTTGGCATGCAGTACACCTTCTAAGCTGAGTATTAATCATGTTATATACGGAGCAGTAACTTCTGCTCCGTAGTATATAAAAAACTTTTTTGATGAATGTAAAGGAGATTTTATCATGGCAAAAGCTGCTAAAGAAGAAACTAAAGTAACCGAAATGGAAAACAAAATCGAGAAGATGACTCAGTTCCTGGCTGACAATAAAATCGAATGCTTCGATATCCAAAAGCTGGAGGACGAGCACCATACCACTATCTTCCGCAGCCGCATGGAAGTTAAGGGTCAGCTGCTGCCGATGGCTCTGCTGATGGATGACAGCGTTTATATGCTGCTGCAGGTGCAAATCGCTCCGCAGGTAATCGATGAAGAAAAGCTGAAAGCACTTGCCGGTGCTATCAACAACATGAACAACAATGTTCGTCCGTTCAAATTCACCGTTTCCGAGAGAGGCGACTTCATGCTGAACGCATGCATTACCGCCGAAAACACCACCTTCAACCCGGCTTTGGTAAACGCTATCATGGGTGAAGCAGTTAAATTTATGGAAGCACAATACGGCAACATTATGGAAGCCGTTTGGGCTAAATAAGGAGAGTGGCAGAAATGAAAAAGAAACTTATGACTTTGCTGATGAGTGCTGTTATGGCTTTGGGTATCAGTGCCAGTGCGTTTGCCGCACCTGTAGGTGTTGTTAATGTTAATGCCGTTCTGAACAGCTATCCGGGAATTACCGAGATTGCCAAATCCGTAGCACAGGAAAAAACTCGCCTGCAGGAAGAGTTCAATAAGCAATCTGCTAACATGAGCGATGCTGATAAGCAGGCTCTGGCTGAAAAGCTGAGCAAGCAGCTGGCAGATTTTGAACAGAAGAAGATGGCTCCTGTACAAAGAAAAATCAACAAAACTATTCTTGACGTAGCTAAAGCAAACAATATTGACAGTGTTGTAAATATGAATGCTATGGTAGCAGGCGGCAAGGATCTTACCGACGAGGTTATCAAAGCGCTGAAATGAACGCAGCATGTTTATGATAAGCTGAATAATTTTGTTATGAAATCGCAGGCTGCGCTGATGAGAAGCAGCCTGGCCGGTTTCTATATAAACTGCGCGGAGAATGACTTTGCGCAGAGGGGTTAGCAGAAGCAGTGGTTGTTTCTGCTTTTTCCTGATTTTTTGATAAGGAGGACTATATGCTGAAGCTTAGTCAAAAGAAAAGAACAGCCTTTTTGGCACTTGCTGTTGCCGCAACAATTTTAGGTGCCAATAATGCATTCGCAGCAAGCGTGCATGACAAGGCTATTACTGAAAGTAACCAATATGGCAGCGCTGCGCGTACATATTGGAAAGAAGCAGGTGTGTATAATGCCAAAACACACACCTACACCTTTAATGAGGATGTAACCTTAAAGCCTAATGCATCGGACCAGGATTTTAACCATTGGACACCGATGTTTGGCGGTATCTATATAGCCGGAAACAAACCGGTTACCATTGATATGCAAGGCCATCGTCTTGATCTGGCACTGAATGTCGACCAACCTAAAGGAGTTAATAACGTAAGGGCTGTAAGTCCGAACGCTATTCATGTTAGCTCTGCCGATCTGGTAATCAACAACGTTAAGGGTATGGAGCTTTCTGCTAAAGGCAGCTTTTTGAGTGCAGGCAAGCTGCGCGGTATTTACGTTGCAGGTACTAACCAGGAGGGTGCCTACGGCGACGGCAAGGGACTTGCCAGCCTGACCATCAATAATGCCGACGGTTGGGAAAATGCTGTAAAATTCCATTCCAGCCAGCCTCAGATTGAAAACGCTATTGAGGTATGGAAAAACACAGGCAGTGCCGACCTGAAGATTTCCGGTATGGTTGACCTGTATGTAGGCAATGACAGCGATGTTATTACCGTAAGAGGCGGTAACTCTGCCTACAATATCGATAAGGCGCCTACCGCTTATATCGGCGGCGGCGCAATCAAGGCTGCTATGGGACGTGCTGCAAATGTCAGCGGCGGTGAGCTGTATGTCAATTCCAAGCTGCAGGACGGCGCCATTGTAGCTGCGGACGGCAGCCGTGACGTACAGGTCGAAGGCAATATCCTGGTTAAGGATTTGCAGAAAAACCAAGGTGTTCTGACTTTAGGCATGAATACAGATAAGTCCTATTTTAAAGGTACTATTTTCAATGATAACGGTGCCGGCGATGCTTATATGCTGCTTGCCAACGGTGCGCAATGGACCAATGAAAGAAAAGGCGATTATGATTATCATAACAGCAGCCTGAACCAGCTTGCCGGCGGTGAAGCTGATGCCAAAGCAGGCAATATCTTCCAAAAGGACAGCGGCAGTCTGACCATTGATAAATACAGCGGTAACACCAATATTTTCTACGCTCATACCGGCAACGGTGAAGCAGCTGAAAACTACGCAGCAGGCAACACTGTTATCAAGGGTGCAGCAGCAGGCTCCGTTGTAAGCATGATTACCGATAACACCGGTGTTGCAATGGATAACAAGGACAGCGTAGCCAACGTACTGAACGCATTGGCAGGCAAGCTGACCTACAGCAACTACGTAAACGGCGAAAACAACCTGACCGGTTATGTGAAGATTGCCGACGGCCTGACTGCTTCATCCGCAGCACTGAAGACCGGTGATATCAGCTTCAATAAGGAAGATGGCAAAGGCTCTTATGTTGCTAAACCCGAAGTACCGACTGTAAAAGAATACACCAATACTCTTACCGGCTTTAATCTTATTGATAAAGCTTATGCGGATGTATTCAAGGACGGAGTATATAAATTTACCGAGGACAGCAAAATTACCAACCAATATGGTATGGACATTATTGAGGATGCCCAAATTGATGCAGCAGGCAAAACCCTGACCTTGGTTGTCAATAATCCGGCAGATCAGGGCGCAGGCATCAAGGTTAACCCCGGCAACTCTTTGAATATTAAGGCTGATACCGTAAAAATGGAGCTTACCGGTGAAGATATTTCTTCTGATGGCCTGAAGGGTGTTAATATTGCTAAAGCAGGCGCCAAGCTGACTATTGATGGCAAGCTGGATATTACTGCTAACGGCGATAACAATACTATTGGTGTTTATAATCAGGGCGACGTTGTTGTTAATGGCGATGTAAAGCTGGACATCGAAGGCAATAACGGCGGCCATCAATACTATGGTGCAACCGGTCTGTATGCAACCAGCGCTATGGGTAACAGCAAGGGCGGTACAATTACAGTTAACGGTAATGTAGACTTCCAAGGCAATGCTAACGGTCTTTGGGCAAATGCCGGCGGTGCAGTTGTAAACGTTAATGGCGGCGGCAGCATTGTTGTAAAAGCAGGCCAAGACATGGGCTATGCTGCTATTAAAGCAGAAAACGGCACTGTCAACATGAACGTTCTTAAAGATGAGGCTGGCAATGTTACCGGTGCAGCTGACAATGCTGTAACCATTAAAGGTAACTTGAGCCTGGATACCGGTGCGGTAAATTCTGCTGATGTTCACGGTACCAAGAGCGAAATCAATCTGGGCCTGTCAACTGCTGAATCCAGCCTGACCGGTGTCGTACAAAACAGCTTTGCCGAAGGAGGCAAGAAAGCCGGTGACAAGACCTTTACCGGTGATGCAAACCTGTGGCTGCAGAACGGCGCAACCTGGAACAACGAAGTAGTTGATACGATTATCAAGAATCCTTGGGGCGGCGAAAAATGGGCAGGCAGCCGTGTAACCAACTTTACCGGCGGCGAGAGCGAAGCAAAAGCAGGCAACATCTTCCAAAAGGATAATAACAGCCTGACTATCAGCAATTACAGCGGAAACACCAACATTTTCTACGCACATACCGGCAACGGTGAAGCAGCTGAAAACTACGCAGCAGGCGACACCGTTATCAAGCATGCAGAGAAGGATTCCGTTGTTTCCCTGATTACCGATAACACCGGCGTTGCTATGGATAACAAGGACAGCGTAGCTAACGTACTGAACGCACTGGCAGGCAAGCTGACCTACAGCAACTACGTAAACGGCGAAAACAACCTGACCGGTTATGTGAAGATTGCCGACGGTCTGACTGCTTCATCCGCAGCACTGAAGACCGGTGATATCAGCTTCAATAAGGAGGACGGCAAAGGCTCTTATAATGCCGGTGCGGTTAAACCCGAAGTACCGACTGTAAAAGAATACACCGATACTCTTACCGGTTGGGATATTATGGACGAGGCATATAAAGATGTAATTAAGGACGGAGTATACAAATTTACTCAGGATACCAAAATTACTAACCAATATGCTATTGACCTGGGCGAAGATGCAACTATTGATGCAACAGGCAAAACATTGACTCTGGTTGTTAAGGATGTAGAAGAAATTGGTTCAGGCATTAAAGTAAACATTGAAAATAATTCTGTTATTAAGGCTGATACCTTAAAGATGGAGCTTACCGGTACGGATATTGTTACAGGCAGCGGCCTGAAGGGTATCAATGTTACCAATAAGAATGCTAAGCTGACTATTGACAGCAAGCTGGATATTACTGCTAACGGCGATGCTGATACTATCGGTATTTATAACAAAGGCGACGTTGTTGTAAACGGCGATGTAAAGCTGGATATTGAAGGCAACGATGGCGGCAATGATTACTATGGTGCAAGCGGCCTGTACGCAACCAGCAGCATGGGAAAAACCCAGGGCGGCACTATTACCGTTAACGGTAATGTAGACTTCCAAGGCAATGCCAACGGCCTGTTTGCTAATGCCGGCGGCAGCAAGATTTCCGTTAAGGGCGGCAGCATTGTTGTTAAGGAAGGACAAACTGTTGGCTATTCTGCTATCAGAGCTGAAAACGGCGTAGTTAACATGAACGTCGTTGAAGATGAAAACGGCAATGTTACCGGCGCAGATAAGAATAATGTAACCATCAAGGGTAACATTGGTGTTACTACCGGCGCAGTGAATGTTTCTGATATTCATGGCACCAAGAGCGAAATTAACCTTGGCCTTACTACAGATAAATCCAGTCTGACCGGTGTTGTTCAAAACAGCTATGGTGACGGCGTAGCTCAAGGTGACTTGACCTTTACCGGTGTGGCAAACCTGTGGCTGCAAAACGGCGCAACCTGGAATAACGAGGTTGTTGACAAGATTATTAAGAATCCTAAGGTCGGTGAAAAATGGGCAGGCAGCCATGTAGCAAAACTGGTTGGCGGTGAGAGCGAAGCAAAAGCAGGCAACATCTTTCAAAAGGACAGCAATAACCTGACTATTGATAACTACAGCGGCAACACCAACATCTTCTACGCACATACCGGCAATGGTGAAGCAGCAAGCAACTACGCAGCAGGCGACACCGTTATCAAGGGTGCAGCAGCAGGCTCCGTTGTAAGCATGATTACCGATAACACCGGTGTTGCAATGGATAACAAGGACAGCGTAGCCAACGTGCTGAACGCATTGGCAGGCAAGCTGACCTACAGCAACTACGTAAACGGCGAACGCAACCTGACCGGTTATGTTAAGATTGCCGACGGCCTGACTGCTTCCTCCGCAGCACTGAAGACCGGCGACATTACCTTCAGCAAAGAGGACGGCAAAGGCAGCTATCCTACCGAAACTCCTGTTGTTCCGCCTAAGACAGAGTTTACTACTGCTCTGACCGGTGACGCTGCAACTGATACCGAATATGTAGGCAACATTCAGGACGGCAAGTATGTATTCGGTGCTAACACTACGATTAACGCTGCAGCTAAAAATGCTGTAGATGTAAAAGCACCGCTGACCATTGATGCAGGCAACAACCAGCTGGTATTGATGGCTAAACAAGGTGACTATATTAGTGCTGTGCCTCTGTTCAAGCAAGCAGTTGAAGGCACAACCTCCATCAAGGCTGACAAGCTGGTAATCAAGAACTGTACGAATGACTTCAAAGAACGTTCCGGTATGGAAGTAACTAAGGGTAATGTTGATATCAATGCTGATGTTGACATGAAGCTTTCTTCTATGTCTAATGCTTATGGCATTTATGTAAAAGCTAACGGCAGCAGCGTTGCTATCCATGGTGATTTAAACTTAGCTGATAGTGAACAGTTTGACAGCATCAACGGCTTGTATGTAGAAAATGCCGTTGATTTTGGTGCCAAAACTTCTGCTATTACTGTAGACGGTAAGGCTGACATCAACCTTCATAACGGCAATGCGATTACTGCTATCAGAAACGGCTCTACTGTTTCTGTCGGCGGCGGCAATATTAAAATTGCGAAGAACAACAGCAAGGAATTCTACGCTCTGCAATCTGATGGCGGTGTTGTGAATGTAAACATGAATGCTGGCAAGAACGCAGCAGGCACTGCTATTACCGTAATTGAAGGCAACATCAGTGCTTATGGAGAAAAAGCTAATAAAGCTTTCGATATGGATGTTACCGACAGCATTGTTAATATCGGTTTAGCTGACAAAAAATCTTCTTGGACAGGTACAGCTTTTGCGAAGGATCTTGGCACCAGCGGTTTCCCGTTCAAGGGTATCGTTAACCTGTATCTTGCTAACGGCGCAACCTGGAACAATGAAGCATGGGGCAAAACTAATGCAGCATTCGATGGCAGCCATGTAGCTAAGCTGGCAGGTGGTGCAAGCGAAGCTGCTGCTGGCAATATCTTCCAAAAAGATAGCAATAACCTGACCATTGACAGCTACAGCGGCAACACCAACATCTTCTATGCACATACCAGCAATGGTGAAAACGCAAGCAACTATGCAGCAGGCGACACCATTATCAAGAGTGCGGCAGCAGGCTCCGCAGTTAGCCTGATTACCGACAGCACCGGCATTGCTATGGAAAATGATGCCAGCGTTGCCAACGTCTTGAACGCACTGGCAGGCAAGCTGACCTACAGCAATTTTGTGAACGGTGAAAACAACCTGAACGGTTCTGTTAAGATCGCTGCCGGCCTGACCGCAAGCGACAAAATCATGAAGGTTGATACCATTAAATTCAATAAGGATACCGGTAAGGGCTACACCAAAGAAGAAACTGTAAATCCGGGCGGTGGTGAAAAGACTACCTTTACCGATGCTATCACCGGTGAAAAGCAGGGCGTATTCAGCGCAGTACAGCAGGAGGACCTGTCCTATGTATTTGCTGAGGACGCAAGCATTAATATCAACCAGATGACTCATAAGGAAAAGGATCCGGATTGGGAAGGCTCCTTCATCATCAGCGGTGCGGCTGTACAGAACGCTGCAGGCGTTGAAAATCTGGTAATCAATGCTGCAGACAAGACTCTGAAGCTGAACGTAGCTCTGGACAGCAAGACTGTTCCGCCTGATAAAAACGCAGGTATTCTGAACAACAGAATTCCGCTGCGCGGCATTGACAACAGCATTGCAGGCAGCACAACAAGCATTACTGCAGGTACTCTGGATATCAACATTGATAATACCTACAGCCGTAAGACTAGCAGCGGCAACCCGCTGATCGGCGAAGGCAGCGCGATCGGCATTTATGCTAAGAGCGCAGGCGAGAAGGCTGTGGTAGAGGTTACCGGCAATACCGCTATTAAGGCTCACGGCTATAACAATGTTTATGGTGTTAACGCTAACGGCAATGCCGAAATTAAGCTGCATGGCGATCTGACGATGGCTAAGGACGGCGAAGAGTGGGCTCTTGATAACGTTATCAAAGGTCAGAACACCACTACCTTGGGCGAATCCTCCTGGAGAAATATTGCCGGCATCAACGCTAACGGCGCAGGTGCAAGCGTAACCGTTGACGGCAAGACTACTATTGCAGCTCACGGCTCCGGTGTTGTAGCAGCAGACGGTGCAACCGTTAACTTGGGCGCTGCCGATATCGAGGTTAAGAACAACAGCGACGAGGTAGGCTATGGCTTCCATGCTTTGGGCGCAGCTCTGGGTACCGTTAATGTTGGCAGCGAGGGCAAGACCGTTACCGTTAAGGGTAATGCAGGTCTCTTCGGCAAACAGAGCCAGAAATTTGCGAGCGACAGCAAGGAATCTGTTATCAACCTGAAGCTGACCACCGAAGATTCCGCATGGACCGGCGTTGCATACAAACATTTCGATGCAGAAAAAGATGCAGGCCTGAGCGGTTCCATGAACCTGACTCTGGCAAACGGTGCTTCCTGGAATAACGAGAAGTATGGTTATGTATACGGCGATTCCGAATGGGAGAAATACAAATTCACCGGCAGTGAAATCGCTAACTTCGTTGGCGGTGCAAGCGAAGCTAAAGCAGGCAACATCTTCCAGAAGGATGCGAACAGCCTGACCATCGACAACTACAGCGGCAACACCAACATTTTCTACGCTCATACCGGCAACGGTGAAGCAGCTGACAACTACGCAGCAGGCGACACTGTTATCAAGCATGCTGCAGAAGGCTCTGTAGTATCCATGATTACCGACAACACCGGTATTGCAATGGACAACCAAGCCAGCGTTAACAACGTACTGAACGCACTGGCAGGCAAGCTGACCTACAGCAACTTCGTAAACGGTGAGAAGAATCTGACCGGTTTCGTGAAGATTGCCGACGGCCTGACTGCTTCTTCCGCAGCACTGAAGACCGGCGATATCACCTTCAATGAAGCAGATGGTAAGGGCGGCTTCGTATCCGCTCCTGTAATTCCGGACCATCAGGTAACGACATCCTTCACCACCACTCTGACCGGTGACAAGGAGCAAGACGAAGAATACCTGCTGGGCGGCGTAATCGCTGCAGACGGTACCTATAAATTTACCGAAACAAGCGATATTACCGCAGTAAGCGCAATTAATACCGCAAAAGACCTGAAGATTGATGCAACCGGCAAAACTCTGACCGTGAATACCGCAGGTACCGACAGCGCAGCAATCACGGTTCTTAACGATGGCGGCTCCAATGTAGATATTAAGGCTGACAAGCTGGTTATCAAATCCAGCTCTGAATATGCAGGCAAAAACTCCGGCATTTATGCAGGTGACTGGAAGACTACCAGAAAGAATGTTAACATTACTGCTGATGTAGATATTACCGCAACCAACACCGTAGGCAACAACAACTATGTATATGGTGTTCTGGCATCTAAAGCCGACATTACTGTAAACGGCAGCCTGAAGGCTAATATTGACGGCGGCAAGGGCGGCTATGACCATACCTCTGTTTCCGCACTTATTGCACAAGGCAGCTCCTACAGAAAATATGCAAGCACGATTACCGTTAACGGTGATGTAGATATTACTGCAAACGGCAACGGTCTGCATGCTAACAATAACGGCGCTGTTGTAACCGTAAACGGCGGCGGTGCGATTACCATTAATGACAGCAGTGCTAAGGGCGGTTATGCAGCATTGCGTGCAGGCAACGGTACCATTAACATGAACGTTGCTCTGGAAAACGGCAAAGCAACCGGCGGCCTGGGCAAGGACGTTGCAATTAAGGGCAACCTGGCAGCAATTAAAGCCGGTGACCAAACAGCATCTGTTATCAACCTGGCATTGGATACTGCTAAATCCTCTCTGGAGGGCGTATCCTACATGAGCGAGGGCAACGGCCAAATCAACCTGTGGCTGCAGAACGGTGCAAGCTGGACTAACGAAGTACACGGCTCTGCCGAAAAGGATTGGAAGGGCAATAGCTTATTCAACGGCAGCCATGTAACCAACTTTGCAGGCGGTGCAAGCGATGCTAAAGCAGGCAACATCTTCCAGAAGGATGCTAACAGCCTGACCATCGACAACTACAGCGGTAACACCAACATCTTCTACGCACATACCGGCAACGGTGAAGCAGCTGAAAACTACGCAGCAGGCGACACTGTTATCAAGCATGCGGCAGAAGGCTCTGTAGTATCCATGATTACCGATAACAGCGGCATTGCAATGGATAACGCATACAGCGTAGCTAACGTACTGAATGCTTTGGCAGGCAAGCTGACCTACAGCAACTTCGTAAACGGTGAGAAGAACCTGACCGGTTATGTGAAGATTGCCGACGGCCTGACTGCAAGCAGCAAGGCTATGCAGACCGGCGATATCTCCTTCAGCGCCGAAGACGGTAAAGGCAGCCTGAAGGATGGTTCTCTGAAGCCGGGCTTTACCTATCCGGAAACTCAAAAACCGGGCAGCAATGTAATCAACCAAGGCATTACCGGTAACGCTAAGGATGATTACCAGCTGAAGATGGACGGCATCCTGAAGGAAGACGGCTCTTATGTATTCACTCAGGATCCGACAAAGATTGAGGTTAAAGAAGGCGCAGCAGTAGGTGCAACCGATAAAGACATCGTAATCGACACCACCAAGGCTAAGCTGGAGCTGAAGGGCGAAACCGGCATCAATGCTGAAGGCGCAAACGTTACTGTTAATGGTAACACCAGCATCAGCGGTGCAACCGGCATCAATGCAGCAAACGGCAATGTAACCCTGAACGGCAGCACTGTTATCAGCGGCACCGATGCGGCAATCAACGCAGGTGCAGATGCTAACGTAGTTGTTAACGGCAACAACAGCGCACTGACTGTTAACGGCAGCATCAATGCTGACGGCGGCAACATTACCGTAGACAGCGGCAAAGCAACCGGCACTATTAAAGGCGATATCAATGCAGCAAACGGCGGCAGCGTAGTAATCAACCTGACCGAAAAGGGCTCCACGCTGACCGGCGGCTACAATGTAGACGGCGACAGCAGCATTGCTCTGGGGCTGGCAAACGGTGCAACCTGGAAGCTGACTGACGGCGAAGAAGCTGCAGGCATGTCCCTGCTGAGAATGGCTAAGGGTGCAGCTGATGCAGGCCTGACCATCAACGGCGGCAAGACCGAGGCTGAAAAAGGCTTCCTTGACATGACCAAGAGAACCAAAACTCTGGACATCGCTCATTACAGCGGTTGGGAAACCGTTATCTATGACCATGAGGGTAAAGGTGACAAGGTTGAGGACTACAAGTCCGGCGATACCGTTATTGCTAAGGCTGACAAGGGCTCCGGCGTAATTCTGTCCACCGACGGCAGCGGCATTACCATGACCGATAAGAAAGCTGTTGAAGCAACCTTGAAGGCATTGGCACAGAAGGTTACCTATAAGGATCATGCCGCAAACGGCGAAAATCTGAGCGGTAAGGTACAGATTGCCGAAGGACTGACCTCCTCCAGCGTAAGCAAGAACCTGGGCACCATCCACTGGGATGAAAACGGCAAGGGCCAATATGATCTTGACAGTGTAAACTGGAATCAGATCATCGAAGGTGATTACGAAACCTTTGTTATGAAGGGCGTAAGAAGCGCAGCAACCACCTCTCTGCATACCTGGCGCGACAACATGCAGGATACCTACACCGGTGCAGACCTGGCAGATGAAGACGGCATGTTCGCAAAAGCACTGGGCGGAAAGACCAGCTCCGACGTTCAGGGCCTGAAGGACAGCAACACCTACTACGGTGTACAGGTTGGCTACGACAAGGCTGCAGCAAACGGCTGGCACACCGGCGTGGCATTCGACTACCGCAACGGCGATTCCAACTATCTGCTGGGCGGCAAGGGTGACAACCAGATGTACAGCCTGGGCGTATACGGCGTGAAGAACTTCGAAAACGATGCCTTCTTCCGCGTTGCAGCGAAGGTTGGCCGTGTTGAGAACGAATATGACGTATACAACGAAATCCGCAGCCTGAAGCTGAACGGCGATTACAAAGCCAATGCTTACGGCCTGACCATGGAATACGGCAAGACCTTCGGTGATGAGGAAGCATACTTCACTCCGAAAGCACAGCTGACCTGGTCTCAGGTAGGCGCTAAGGACTACACTGCGCATACCGACAAGGCAACCATGCAGATTTCTCAGGACAGCTACAGCAGCTTCGTTGGCAGACTGGGCTTTGAAGCAGGCGTGAAGAGCGAAAAAGGCCGCGTATATGCAGGCCTGTTCGCAGCACACGAGTTTAACGGCGACATCAGCGCAAGCTACTTTGCAAACGATGGCGACAGAAAACACACCAGCTTCGACGGTGAAGAAACCTGGATGGAAATGAAGCTCGGCGGAACTTATGACTTCAGCAATAATGCACATCTGTATGCAGATATTGCTAAGGACTTCAACGGCAACTTCGAACGCAAGTGGAAGATGAACGTTGGTCTCCGTTTCGAGTTCTAAGATAATTATTTCAGCTCTCTCATATTTTTCATACTCAGCTGCGGCGCTGTACTTGCAGCGCTGCAGCAACCTCAAAAAACTTATAAACGACAATATACGTGCTGCATATCTGCTGTAAGGCGGATATGCAGCACATTTTTTTGAGAGCTTCTTATATTTGTATTATCGGTGATTTCTGCGGATTTTCTGATTCGAGCCGATGTTTATACTGATTTCTTGCTTGCTATGCTGTAATGCAAATAAATTTGACTGCTACTTGACGTTTAATAACACATGTGGTAGACTCTAAGTGATATATATTTTCAATAAAAGAGAAAATATAATTAATGCACCCTGATTAAAATACAAATGACTAAAAGAGAAGCTGATGCTACTTTTGCGTCGTTAAATTTAATACAAACAATTAGGTGAAGATATTCTTGCCGGATATCTTCTTTGCAGGGAAGTCCAATGAAATTTTGGCGCTGGTCCGCAACTGTGAAAGGGAGCTGTTTCATCGTTGAGCTTTAGCTTAAACCTCTTACCAAGGGATGAAATGGTAATGATCTTAAGTCAGGGTACTGACTAATTGATATTTAGCAAAGATCTGCGAGAATGTATTTTATTAACTTGACGGTAGTAGTATGTCTATTACACGATGAGAGTCCATTTTTGCTTGATCTGCTGTTATAAGTTTTCAAGATAGCACAGTTTAAGCCTTGTTAAGCTGTGCTATTTATTTTTTTGAGTTGTTATGAGTGTATTAAAGGAGGCAAAGTATGGAAAAATTTCCGAAAAAATCATGGAGAACCAAGCTGGCGCTGGCAGTAACTGCCGGCATTCTTGCTGCAGGCTATGTTCCGCAGACATTTGCTGCTTCATATAGCGGCAATAACAACACTATCTGGGGTATGCAGTCTGAAGACAGCAAGACCTTCGGTTCTAATATGTCTGTTGCCGCAGACGGTTCTCTCGTATTCGATTTTGGCGAAGCAGTTACCTTTGAAAATTCTAATGTAGCTTCTCCGAAATCCCTGGTTAAGAATGGCAACGTTCCTGGTGCCGTAGTCATTAAAAGTGATTTTACCGGCATTATGCACAGCAAGGATTATTCTGCTATGGCTATTCAGGCTGGCTGGAAGGCAACTTTGATGAGGCTGTAGACAAAAGAGGCTCTGTAACCTTTGACGGTAATGTTACTCTGCGTGATAAAAACGTTAAAGGCGAATGGGGCGTAACCTCCGGTGACCTTCACGGCGGTTTCCTGACCTATAAAGGCGCACGTTGGCAGCCTGTCGGCATCCGTGCAGGCCTGTGCGGTGACGTTATTATCAACGGTAATCTTGATATGGCCGTAAAGGGCAGCGCTCTGGTTACCGACCCGTACTATAAAGCTTTAAAAACAACCGGCAGCAAAGAATATGCCGACGATTTTAAAACTTCTACCATTACCACGAACGGTGATGTAAATATTGAAACGCCGGAGGATGATACCGAGGCATTTTACAGCATTGCCAACTACGGCGGTACTATCAATGTCAATGCCGATGCCACTGCAGCCAGAGATAAAACCGTTGTTATCAAGGGTAATGTACTGACTATGCGTGATGGTGACGGCCGCGGCGAACCATACTTTTATCGCACAGGCCAGACAAATATCGGCCTGACCAATGATAAATCTTCCTGGACCGGCGTTGTTGACAATACCGGTATCAAACAGACCGGCGAGGTTAACCTGTGGCTGCAGAATAACGCAGTATGGAACCACAAGTCCCTCTCCCTGACCAACGGCATCAGCCTGGGCGAGCTGCCTGCACTTTCCGCACCGCAGTATGACAAATATGACGGTATTACCCATATCAACAAGCTCAGCGGCGGCAGCAGCGAAGCTAATGCAGGCCTGATTTTCCAGGATAATAAAGCAAATATTGATATCAATAATTACAGTGGTCATACTACTGTATTCTATAAACATGACAATGATGGCTCTGCTTCCGCAGATTATACTGCCGGTGATGTCATCATCCGCAATGCGGAAAAGGATTCTGCTATCAACATGGTAACCGACAGCAGCAAAATAGATACCAAAGACAGCGCAAAACTGAACAGTGTTCTGAATGCACTGGCAGGCAAGCTGACTTACGCGGATTATGCAAATAATCCGGAAAACCTGCTTGGTACCGTAAAAATTGCCGGCGGTCTGACCAATGACAGCGTAACCATTAAGAGCGGCAAGATTCAGTTTGCCGATAACGGCAAGGGTTCCTATAGCAAACCCGCTGCTACCAAATTTACCACTACACTTACCGGTGATGCAGACGCTGATGAGGAATATGCAAAGGCAGATATAATCCAAGGCGACGGCAGCTACAAATTTACTGAAGATACTTCCATTAACGTAAGCGGCGAGGGAGCTAAGGGTACGAACTTTGTTAAAGGCACGACGATTGATGCCGACGGAAAAACTTTGACTATCAATGTAACTGATGCTAGCAAGACTAACGCGGGCATTTACCAAGATGTAGATGCAAACAGTACGGTTAAGGCAGACAAGCTCGTGATTAAGCTCGACAGTAGTAAGAGCGGACAAGGGGCACATGCAATCCATCAATACAAAGGCAATTTGACGATTGATGGTGACGTTGACATCGATGTTAAGGGCGACTACTCTACTGTAGGCGTATACAGCCATGCAGGCAGCACGACGATCAACGGTGATGTGAAGGTTAAGCTGGACGGCAACCACGGCGGTTTCGCCGAATATGGCGCAGCAGGTATTTATGCACATGCAGGCTATGGAGGAGCAGTAGGCGGTACGATTAACGTCAATGGCAATGTTGATATATCCGGCGTAGGTAACGGTCTGTTTACTAATATTGGCGGTGCAACCATTAACGTGAACGGCGGCAAGATTAATATTATTGACGATAATGATAAAACCGGCTACAGCGCAATCTATGCAACCTGCGGTGCTATCAACATGAACACCGTGAAGGATGAAAAGGGCAATGTAATCGGTGCTGCTAATAATAAGGTTGATATTACCGGTAACGTAGTAGTATCTGTAGGCGCAGTAAACTATGTTGACTGCTATGAGTATTCTTTGGTAAATCTGGGTCTGACGACGAAGGATTCCCAACTGAGCGGCGTAATCTATAACGAATTCCCTGAAGGCGGCAAGACAGCATCTCAGGGCGGCAACAAGAAGCTCTTTACCGGTGCGGCAAACCTGTGGTTGCAAAACGGTGCAACCTGGACGAATGAGCAGCAGGGAACTTTGGCAAACGTATATCAGGGTGAAAAGTTCACTGGCAGCCGTGTTGCTAAGCTGACCGGCGGTGCGACCGCAGCTGCTGCGGGCAATATCTATCAAAAGGACAGCAACGCGCTGACCATTGATAATTACAGCGGCAATACCAATATTTTTTATGAGCATACAGGTGACGGCGTAACCTTCAACGCAGGCGATACTATTATCAAGCATGCGGAAAAGGATTCCGTAGTTAACCTGATTACCAGCAATAAGGGCCTGAGTATTAATGCGGAAACTATCAACGATACTTTGAGCGCTCTGGCAGGCAAGCTGACTTATACCAACTATAAAGACGGCGAGAGAAACCTTGACGGCAAGGTGAAGATTGCCGGCGGCCTGACCAGCGACAGCCTGACTGTAGCTGCAGGTGACATTCTCTTTGGCAGCGCAGACGGCAAGGGCAACGGCGTAACCAATCTTAATGTTCAGGCTCCCGACCATCAGGTTGCAACCAGCTTCAACAGCACTCTGACCGGTGATACCGAGGCTGACCTGGAATATGTATTGGGCGGCGCAGTTAAGGACGGCAGCTATAAATTTACCGAAAATACCACTATCAATGTAAACGGCAAGGATGCTAGAGGTATGGATTTTGCCGAGGGTACTGTTGTTGATGCAAGCGGCAAAACCTTGAACATCAACGTAACCGACGGCACCAGACTGAATGCAGGTATTTCCCAAATCACAAATGCTGACAGCCATGTGAAGGCCGACAAGATTGTTATTAAGCTGGACAGCAAGGATGCAAGCGGTACAACACATGCAATTCATCAGGATAAAGGCAACCTGACCATTGACGGTGATGTAGATATTGACATTACAGGCCAAAGACATACCGTAGGCGTATACAGCCATGCAGGCAGCACCACCATCAACGGCAACGTAAAGGTAGTGCTGGACGGTAACCACGGCGGCTTTGCCGAATACGGCGCTGCAGGCATTTATGCACACGCAAATTATGGCGGTGCAGTAGGCGGCACTATTAACGTTAACGGCAACGTAGATATTTCCGGCGTAGGCAACGGCCTGTTTGCTAACATCGGCGGCGGCACCATTAACGTTAACGGCGGCAAAATTAATATTGTGGACGATAATACTGACACCGGCTACAGCGCAATTTATTCTACCTGCGGTGCTATCAATGTGAACACCGTTAAGAATGAAAAGGGCAATGTAATCGGCGCAGGCAATAACAAGGTTGATATTACCGGTAACGTGGTAGTATCCGTAGGCGCAGTAAACTATGTTGACTGCTATGAATATTCTCTGGTAAACCTGGGCCTGACCACTAAAGATTCCCAACTGACCGGTGTTGTTTATAACGAATTCCCTGAAGGCGGCAAGACAGCTTCTCAGGGTGGCAACAAGAAGTTGTTTACCGGCGAAGCAAATCTGTGGCTGCAGAACGGTGCAACCTGGACCAACGAGCAGCAGGGTACTCTGGCCAACGTATATCAGGGTGAAAAATTCACTGGCAGCCATGTTGCTAAGCTGACCGGCGGTGCAACCGCAGAAGCTGCGGGCAACATCTACCAGAAGGAAAGCGGTGCGCTGACCATTGATAATTACAGCGGCAACACCAATATCTTCTACGAGCATGCAGGCGACGGCGTAACCTTCAATGCAGGCGATACTGTTATCAAACATGCGGAAAAGGGCTCTGCTGTTAACCTGATTACCAGCAACAAAGGCCTGAGCATTAATGCAGAAACTATCAACGATACTCTGAACGCATTGGCAGGCAAGCTGACCTATACTAACTATGCAAAGGGCGAGAGAAACCTTGACGGTAAAGTGAAGATTGCCGGTGGCCTGACCAGCGACAGCGTAACCATGGCCGTAGGCGACATCCTCTTCAACGAGGCTGACGGCAAGGGCAGCGGTGCTCAGCATATTACCGTTCCGAGCGCTCCGGAGAAGCAGGTTTCCACCAGCTTCAACACCACCCTGACCGGTGATAAGGACAAGGATCTGGAATATGTACTGGGCGGCGTAATTAAGGACGGCAGCTATAAATTTACCGAAGCAACCTCCATCAACGTAAGCGGTGAAGGTGCTAAGGGCATGAATCTTGTTAAAGGCACAACCATTGATGCAAGCGGCAAAACCCTGACTGTCAACGTAACCGATGCCAGCAAGGGTAATGCAGGCATTGCGCAGGACGTAGATGCAAACAGCACCGTGAAGGCTGACAAGCTGGTTATTAAGCTCGATAGCACAAAGAGCGGCCAGGGTGCACAGGGTATCCGTCAGACTAAGGGCAACCTGACCATTGATGCTAATGTAGATATTGACGTTAAGGGCGATAACTCCACCATGGGCATTTACAGCCATGCAGGCAGCACCACCGTTAACGGCGACGTGAAGGTAGTACTGGACGGCAAGCGCGGCGGCTTCAACGAATATGGCGCAGCAGGCATTTATGCACATGCAGGCTACGGCGGAGCAGTTGGCGGCACTGTTAACGTAAACGGCAATGTAGATATTTCCGGCGTAGGCAACGGCCTGTTTGCTAACATCGGCGGCGCAACCATTAACGTTAACGGCGGCAAGATTAATATCGTCGATACAGATAAGAAAAACGGCTACAGCGCAATTTATGCAGCTAACGGCAAGATTAATGTAAACACTGTGAAGGATGCAGACGGCAAGGTAACCGGCGCAGGCAATAACAAGGTTGATATTACCGGTAACATTGTTACCTCCGTAGGTGCGGTAAACTATGTAGATTGCTCCACCGAAACCGAGGTTAACGTTGGCTTGACCACTAAGGACTCCAAACTGACCGGCGTTGTATATAACCAGTTCCCCGAAGGCGGCAAGACCGTATCTCAAAAGGGTGACAGCAAGACCTTCACCGGCGCTACCAATCTGTGGCTGCAAAACGGTGCAACCTGGACCAACGAGCAGCAGGGCGTTCTGCCGAGCGTATGGGGCGGCGAGCAGTTCAAGGGCAGCCGTGTCAACAAGCTGGCAGGCGGTGCAACTGCCGAAGCTGCAGGCAATATTTATCAAAATGACAGCAATAGCCTGACTATTGATAATTACAGCGGTGTTACCAACATCATCTATGCTCATGGCGGCGACGGCACCAGCTATGCTGCAGGCGATACTGTTATCAAGCATGCGGAAGCAGGCTCTGTTGTTAACATGATTACCTCTAATCAGGGCGTAACCGATATCAGTGCAGCTTTGAATGCTTTGGCAGGCAAGCTGACCTATTTGAATTATGCAACTGCCAACGGCAGCGAGCGTAATTTGAACGGTTATGTGAAGCTGGCAGGCGGTTTGACCAGTGATAGCGTAACCATGGTAACCGGTGACATCCGCTTCAGCGAAGAAACCGGTAAGGGCAGCGGCACTGATAACATCAAATTTGCCGATGAACCGGACAACCAGACTGCTAAGACCTTTAACTCCACCCTGACAGGTGAAAGACTGAAGGATCTGGAATATGTAATGGGCGGCGTAGTTAAGGACGGCACCTATAAATTTACCGAGAATACTGCAATCAACGTAAGCGGCGAAGGCGCTAAGGGCATGAACTTTGTTAAGGACACTGCTGTTGATGCAAGCGGCAAAACTCTGAGCGTTAACGTAACCGAAGCAAGCAAGGGTAATGCAGGTATTTCTCAGGATGTAGATGTAAACAGTACCATTAAGGCTGACAAGCTGGTTATTAAGCTAGACAGCGAAAAGAGCGGCAAGGGCGCGCAGGCTATCCGTCAGGACAAGGGTAATCTGACCATTGATGCCAATGTAGATATTGACGTTAAGGGCGATAACTCCACCATGGGCATTTACAGCCATGCAGGCAGCACCACCGTTAACGGCGACGTGAAGGTAGTACTGGACGGCAAGCGCGGCGGCTTCAACGAATATGGCGCAGCAGGCATTTATGCACATGCAGGCTACGGCGGAGCAGTTGGCGGCACTGTTAACGTAAACGGCAATGTAGATATTTCCGGCGTAGGCAACGGCCTGTTTGCTAACATCGGCGGCGCAACCATTAATGTTAACGGCGGCAAAATCAATATTGTTGATACCGATAAGAAAAACGGCTACAGCGCAATTTACGCAACCTGCGGTGCTATCAACATGAATACCGTGAAGGATGCAGCAGGCAAGGTAATCGGCGCAGGCAACAATAAGGTTGATATTACCGGTAACGTTGTTGTATCCGTAGGCGCAGTAAACTATGTAGATTGCTGCACCGAAACCGAGGTTAACCTGGGCCTGACCACTAAGGACTCCAAGCTGACCGGTGTTGTATATAACCAATTCCCCGAAGGCGGCAAAACCGTATCTCAAAGAGGCGACAGCAAGACCTTTACCGGCGCTGCTAACCTGTGGCTGCAGAACGGCGCACTCTGGACCAACGAGCAGCAGGGTGAATTACCGAGCGTATGGGGTGGCGAACAGTTCAAGGGCAGTTATGTTACCAACCTGGTTGGCGGCACCAATGCTGATAACGCAGGCCAGATTTACCAGAAGGACAGCAACAATCTGACCATTGACACTCTGTCTGGCAGCATCAGGGTTATTTATGACCATGAATTCGAAGATGCAGAAACCCGTGCAGCTAATGAGAAGAAGATTGTTTATAAAGCAGGCGACACTGTAATCAACAATGCTAAGGACGGCAGCCAGGTTATCATGGCAACCGGCTCCAACGGCATTAACACCTTTGATAAGGATTCCGTTGAGGATGCATTCAAGGGACTGGCCAACAAGCTCATCTACAAGGATGCAGAAAAGAACCCCGGCAACCTGAAGGCTGAGCTGCAGCTTGGCGGCGGTCTTACCGGTTCCAATGTAAGCTGGAGCGGCCAGATTGAATGGGACGGCAACAACGGCTCCTACAAGCTGGATTCCGCAGAGCAGAGCATTAAGCTGCTGTACGATGAGGATGCGGTAAGTAAGGATACCCGTGCTGCTATTATGAGCGGTATGGTTGGCTGGCGTAATGCTGCAACCGATACCTACAGAGCTCGTGCCGGTGCATACGGCGAAGATAACCAGGGCGTTTGGGCAAGAACCTGGGGTGGCCAGAATAAATATACCGGCAACAACACCTCCTTCAAGAACAGCTACTGGGCAGGTCAGGTAGGCTACGACAAGACCTTGGCTAACGGCTGGAATGTCGGCGTAGCTTTTGACTACATGACCGGCGATGATTCCTACTATGCAGGCAGCGGCGACACCAAGACCTATACTCTGGGCCTCTACGGCAGTAAGGAAATCAGCAATAACGAATTCATTGATCTGACTGCTAAGGTAGGCAGAGTTTCCAATGATTTCGAAACCAAGGATATCCTCGGCAGAACCGTTAAGGGTAACTACAAGGCTAACGGCTTCAGCTTCTCCGGCCAGTACAGCAAACGCTTCGGCAGTGAAGCAGCAGGCTACTTCGAGCCTCAGGCACAGCTGACCATCGGCAGACTGGGCAGCTGCGACTTTGACAGCACCGGCACTCTGGAAGGCCACATTTCTCAGGATGCCTTCACCAGCATTGTCGGCAGACTGGGTATCGAAGCAGGTCAGGCAAGCGATCACGGCAGATACTTTGCCCGTCTGAGCCTGTCCCACGAGTTTGCCGGTAACGTTGATACTCACTTCAGCGACAGCTCCGCAAGCATGACCAGAGAGTTCAACCTCGACGGCACCTGGTGCGACCTGACTGTCGGCGGTACCTATGACCTGAGCGACAAGGTTTCCTTCTACGGTGATGTAACAAAGACCTTGACCGGTGATTACAAGCAGGATTGGAAGGTTAACGCAGGCTTGAGATTCACTTTCTAAAATAATTTTACAGGCGGGGGCGCCAAGCCCCTGCCAACCATAAAAGCAATCAGTGACAGGAGATAGAAAATAATGGCTGAAGAAATTAAAGATACAGAAGCTAAGGAAGAAACCGCAGAAGTAACCGCTGCAGCAGAAAAGGCAGAAGAAACCATGGCAATGAAGAAGCTCACCTCTTTAAAGGAATTTGCCGATGCACACGAAATCAGCGGCCTGCAATATCTGCAAATTAACGAGGCAAACCTGCTCGTCAACACCAGACTGCTGGTTGAAGGCCAGACCTTGCCCCTGTTTATCGTGGTAAACAATTCCGTTTACACCTATTTGCAGGCACATCTGGTAACTCTTACCGAGGAAAAGAAGGCTGCAACCTTAAGCTATCTGAACGAGCTGAACAACGAATTCAATATGCTTAAATACAGCATCAATCCGCAGGGCAACGTAATTCTTACCTTCAGTATTCCCGCAGGCGACGATAAATTCGACCCGGCATTGGTATTTGCCCTGGTTGACCAGATGAAAGCACATCTGGATACGCATTATTCCGCTCTGATGGAAAAAATCTGGAGCAAATAATTTTTTGATTGTTGAGAAGGTATATCGATGATGAAAAACTCTTATAAAAAGAAATTTTGTCTGGCAGCAGCAAGCTCCATAATGGCTATGAGCTTTGCCGGTTATGCTTTTGCTGCCGATGCTACGGCAGATGATGCGGATACTATGGAGTTTACGCTTGACTCTATGGTTGTAACCGCAAGCCGTATCCCGACCAAAATCACCGAAGCTAAGGCCGATATCAGCGTTATTACGCGTAAGGATATCGAGCAGATGCATATGAGCAGCGTGGAAGAGGTACTGCGTACTGTTCCCGGCGTACAGTTCATGAACTACGGCGGCAACGGCGGTATGAACGCCAACATGAGCGGTATCCGTATCAACGGCAGCAAGGAAGTTGTCGTTCTGGTTGACGGTGTCCGTGTGAACGAATTCCAGGGCAGTGATTCCGGTTACTTCTTTGCGGCATTGACCAATAATACGGATAATATCGAACGCGTTGAAGTACTGCGCGGCGGTGCCGGTACGCTTTACGGCAGCGGTGCTAAGGGCGGTGTTATCAATATCATTACCCGCAAAATCAACGATAACAAAACCAGCATTGATGTTTCTGCCGGCAATTTCAGCACTAGACAATATAAGCTGAATACCCAGGGACGCCAGGGCAAGGTAGGCTACCATGTTTATTATGATGATAAGCACAGCGGCGACTTCAAGGACGGCTCCGGTAAAAAATGGCAGAGCGATATCGACAGCAAATCCGTCGGCCTGAAGGTAAATTATGATATTACCGCGGATCATAAGCTGAGCCTGAGCTATGACAGGACTAAATCCGATTTTAACGGTTATGATTATATTTACCATAACAACTATAGGGGCGATTATAAAAACGACTCCATCACCTTCAAGGATGATCTGACATTGTCGGATAAGTGGAGCAACAGCTTTACCTATCGCCGCAGCAACACCGAAGGTCAGTATGCGCAGAATAATCACACTCTGTTCAATGCCGATGCCGATTATACCTATGACTTTATCAGTGATCAGGTAACATATATCACCAACAGACATAATGTAGTTTTCGGCGTGGATTATGCTCACGGCAAGGACAACGCTGCTAAAGCGTTGGTTGGCACAAGCGGTAAGCCTGCAAACTTCAAGATGAAGAACACTTCTTATTATGTGCAGGATGACTGGAAGATTATTCCGCATGTAACCTTGTCCGGCGGTCTGCGCTATGATCGCCCCAGCAACAGCGGTCAGACCGGTGCAACCTTGGAAAGTCACACCTCCAAGAGCTACAAGCTGAGCTGGGATATTACCGATAAGGATATTCTTTATGCAGGTCGCAGTGATTTCTTTATTCTGCCCAGCATGTATCAGTTGACCAACAGACAATACGGTAACGCATCCTTGAAGCCTGCTTACGGCCGTACTTCTACCATCGGCTACAGCAAGAGCTTTGATGACTATAATATCTTTACCTTCAACTGGTTTGAAACCAAAACCGAACGCGGTATTGGTCTTACCGCTGCAGGCTATGTCAACACCAAAGGCATGTCGCGTGGCTGGAATGCACAGTTTATGACACAGCTGGGCGAGCATTGGAATGCCAATATCGGCTGGGGACATCTGTACCAGTACGAAGATGAGGATACCTATAGCTATGGTTATTCCCCGAAGGATTTGGCTACCTTCGCCGTATACTACGACTATGCCAAGGTTAAGGCAGGATTGGACGGCTACTACTTCTTCCGTCGTGTAAATCCGAATTACCCGAACGGCTGGCCGGCAGATGATTATGCTATCTTCAACATGAGTGCAAGCTATGCACCTACGAAGAATATCAATATCTACGCTAAGGTCAACAACCTGTTTGACAAAATGTATTCCGAGCGTACCCACGTTATTTATGCAACCGGCCGTCCCGGTGACTGGTATTCCATGCCGGGCCGCAGCTTCGTACTTGGTATGCAGGTTACCTTCTAATCTTAATTTCAGCTCTCTCATATTTTTCATACTCAGCTGCGGTGCTGCCATGGCAGCGCTGCAGCAACCTCAAAAACTTATAAAAAACAGCTCCGGCATGCGCAGTGCATTCGGAGCTGTTTTCACCGTGCGCCCAGCATGGGCGATAACTAGGTGGTGAAAGTCCACTACGCGCTCGGT
>ENA-UOJD01000657-UOJD01000657.1-human-gut-metagenome-genome-assembly--contig:-P48-NODE-657-length-45297-cov-49.211198_pt1 | contig 45297 bp, 44 predicted proteins | sample MGYA00242342_ERZ723889 | MGnify/ENA metagenome assembly ERZ723889 | reverse complement strand
TGACCGGCTTTCAAAAACGTTTGATTCTTGGACTTTGTATGAAGTTTTGAATGTACACTTGCAAAAATGGATAAGATAAGTTATGATATTAATGGTTTGAAATAAAACTATAATATATAGGGGATTGGTCAAATGGTATGATAGGAGTCTCCAAAACTTTTGGTGGGAGTTCGATTCTCTCATCCCCTGCTCTAAAAACACCGAATTTACGGTGTTTTTTTTGTACCATGTTGCATTTTATGTTGCATATTTTATAGCTATAAATAAGATGAATTACAAAAATGATAATAAAAAAAATTAGTATTTTTGCTGAAAATATACAACTTAACTGATAGAAATTGATTATAACGATACAAGATGATATAATCAAACAAAAAAAGCAGGAGAGATAAAATGAAAGGAAAAAATGCAAAAATTTTATTATTTTTGGTACCAAGCATTCTATTACTAACTGTATTTGTGTATTATCCAGTCATTTGCAACATAGGATATAGTTTTTTTAATATGAGTTCATTTTCTACCAGTAAACAGTTTATCGGTTTAGGTAACTATAAATCTATGTTAAATGATATTGTTATCAGGACAGCTATTAAAAATAATCTCATATATATGTTTTGGTCTCTTGTATTTCAAGTGGGTGTTGCTCTTTTAATTGCATTAGTTTTGGAAAGTGGAATTATAAAAAGAGGAAAGACTTTTTTCAGATCATTATTTTTTATACCATCCATTATTTCAATTACGGTCGTGGGAGCATTATTTACATTTATTTATCAGCCGGATATAGGATTACTGAATAGCTTTTTGAGAACATTAGGACTAGGATCATTAACACATGGCTGGCTTGGAAATTCAAAAACAGCATTGTATGCTATCATAGCAATGAGCCAATGGCAATATACAGGATATACAACAATGCTTTTAATAGTTGCAATTCAACGGATTTCCGGTTCAATATTAGAATCGGCAAAATTGGATGGATGTTCATTTTGGCAACAGGCCAGATATATTATTATTCCAAATATAAAAGATTCAATATCGATTGTGATAATCATAACGATTAACTGGGCGATGCAGGTATTTAATGAAATTCAGGTTATGACTGCAGGAGGACCTGGAAATTCGACACAGACATTAGGTAATTATATGTATACAGCTGCCTGGTCATATGATAAATTTGGGTATGCGTCTGCAATTGGTAATTTGATATTAGTAATAACAGTGATATTGTCTTATATTCAACTGAAAAAGAACTCTTTTGTAGATAATTAGAAAAAGAAGGAGATACAGTGATGAAGATAAAAAGAAAATTACAACAGATCATAGTATATACTGTATTAAGTCTTTTTTCGGTAGCAGTTCTCTATCCGCTCTTTTGGATAGGAATAAATTCATTAAAAACAAATAACGAATTTTACAAAAATACATTTTCTTTACCCGGAAGTTTAAAATGGAATAATTATGTTGCTGCCTGGAAAGAAGGAGTGGGAGCTTATTATCTGAATAGTATTTTGGTGACTGGCATTTCTGTGATTGCAATATTGTTAGTATCAACAATGACAGCGTATTTAATAACAAGATTTGAATTTAAATGTAAAAAAATCATAATTGCATTTTTAATCGGGGGAATGTTTGTATCTCCACAGACAGCCATTATACCATTATATAATTTATTACATGGAATGAGATTATATAATACCTATTTTTCCATGATCATACCAATAGTTGCATTCCGGTTATCTTTTTCATTTTTTATGTTATATCCTGCATTTAAGGAATTTCCAAAAGAATTAGAAGAAGCAGCTGAACTGGATGGTTGTGGAAAATTGCGGTTTTATTGGTCTGTACTTATACCGGTATGTAAACCGGCTGTAATTGCTGTTGCACTATTAAATTTAGTATATGCGTGGAATGAGTTCACATTTTCAATTAATTTTGTGAGTGATGAGTACTTTTATACGATACCGATCGGAATCATGTCATTCTCACAGGCATTATATACAAACTGGGTAGTTTTATTAGCAGGAATTGTATTGTCAATTATACCGGTTCTGATTGTTTTTATCGCATTTCAAAAATATTTTGTTACAGGACTGACAGCAGGAAGTGTAAAAGAATGAGGTGTGAAGAATGAAAAAAAAGATAATATATTTTTGTATCCTACTGGGAATGCTGACAATGATCTCTGGATGCAAAAAAAAAGAAAATGATGATGTTGTGACATTAAAATTTATGCACCGATGGACAATGGAACCAATGAAAAGTGCAACTGAAACAATGATAAAGAGATTTGAAGAGGAAAATCCAGATATTAAAATAGAGGTATTAACGGCTACCAATTCATCTTATAAGCAGAAGATAAAAACAGTAATAAATTCTGAAGATGCTCCGGATGTTTTTTGCACCTGGGGGGATGAGTATTTGAATAAATTTGTAAGAGAAGGTTTGGTACTTGATCTTACAGATTTTTTAAAGGAAAGCGGAACTATGAATTCGCTGGTGGAAAGTCAGATGACAGCTTTCCAATATGAAGAGAGATATTATGGAATACCTTTGAAGGTAGATGCAAAGCTATGGTTTTACAATAAAGATATTTATAAAAAACTGGGGTTACAGCCGCCGGAAACTTATTCGGAATTTATTGAGCAGCTTAAAACTATTCAGTCTGCCGGTATTACACCAATATATGATGGAAATTCTAATCCATACGCAGGTGCACATTATTTGACAACGCTGAACCAGAAATGTGTTCCGGAAGATATCTTAAAAAGCGATTATTCTTTACAAAGTGGTGAATTTACAGATCCGGGATATTTGCAGGCACTGCAGATATACAGTGATTTGCATCAGTATATGAACAAGGATGTGGCAGCATATGACTGGTCATTTGCCTATAGCGGGCTGATAAATGGAGATTGTGCACTCGTTTATGATCAATATGTGACGGTTGCAGATTCCATGGAAATGGATGAACAATTTACAAAAGAACATCTTGGCGTTTTCCCATTTCCTTATATTGAAGGGGCAAGGGGAAATCAGACTATTATTACAGGAACACCAGATGGTTATGCAGTAAGTAGCAGAACAAAACATCCAAAAGAGGTTTATCGTTTTCTTGAGTATATGTTATCAGAGGAAAATTGTAAAAATTATCTTGAAAGCAGTTATTGGGTAAATGCAAGAAAAGATATGTGCGATAATATACAGAATTATACAGATATTCAGCCATTGATTGATGGAATGAAATATATCAGGGAATCTACATCCACTACACCGTGGATAGATACAGAGTTAGACCCGAAAATAGCACAGACATATGTAAATGGTATACAACAGATTGATACAGGAGAGGTGACACCGGAGCAGTTAATAGGGCAGATTCAACAGGCAGCAAAAAGTGCAAAAGAGGAACGTAAATAGAATCGTAAAAAAAGCTTCCACTTAAAGTGGAGGCTCTTTTTACGTATTTTCATAATTAAAACGGTATCTGGAGGCAACAATATATTCTTTTCCGACATAAATGAGATGATTATGTGTATCATACAATTCTGTGTATAGAAGAAACAATGGATCTCCAACAGAAATATTTAACAATTGAGCCTGTTTTTGATCTGCTTTTAAGGCATCGATATAAGAATTGTGAGAACAGCCAATTTGTGTATTATGTGAAGCAAGCAATTTATATAGGGATCCATCAAGATCCTCTGTCAGAAGATAAGAATAAGAATTATAAGGAAAATAATTATTCTCAAGCATGACAGGTATATTGTCGGCAAGACGGACGCGTTGAAGAAATAAAATCGCTTCCTGATCTAAATCGGGATGGCCCACTCTGCCGGGTGAAGTCTTGGTAAGTACAGTTCTTTGTGTTACAAGAGCTGATGGAATCATTCCGTTTGCTTCACAGGAATTTGAAAAATTGATGTTATGTTCTATTTTGCGAAAGATTTTCTTGTTCTTTACGTATGTTCCTCGTCCTTGATTTTTCTCAAGATATCCCTCTTTACAAAGTTCTTCTACAGCACGGCGGATAGTAATGCGGCTGACATCGTATTCTGCTATCAGTTCGACTTCTGTTGGTATTTTAGCACCTGGAGAGTAGATTCCTCGTTGGATTTTAGATTTAATATCTTCTTTGATCTGCTCGAAAAGTGGAGAAGCATCATCCATGGTAATTGACATATAGTTCCTTCTTTCTAACGTTATTTATTTTAGAGTTTAACATGAAATTGTAATATATACAAGATGAATTTTAAATACATTATATCTAAAAATGTGCAGAAATTACAAAAATAAAAGAACGAAAAATGATTGGAAATATTGAAAATCACGATTATAAAAAAACAAGAAGAAAATGATTGAATATATCGTTATATAATGATATGATGAATATGCGAAGAGGAGGTGACAAAATGAGTAAAAAATATGATGAACTGCTACATACATTGTGTATCTATGATTCAGTAGAAAAAGTCCCATATGAAGGATGTATTTTTCTTAAGGATGGAAAAATCGCAAATGTCGAGAAAGGGAGTATAAAGAAAGAATATCTGGAAAAGGCAGATACAGTCACTGAATGTGGAGATAAAACTGTCTGTGCAGGATTCGGTGATACACATACTTTTTTTACAGGATATGTCATTGAACATTTGGGAGTAGATTTTTCTGATTGTCATTCAATAGAACAGTTAGAAAAAAAAATAACCGCACAGAAAGATATCGTGCATGTAATGTTTGGAAATCATCTTGAAAAGAAGTTTGTGAAAAATGAGGCAGCTGAGAAAATGTTGGAGCGTGTTATGCCGGATAAAGCTGTTGTACTTTTTACGGAAGGTCATGCAACATGTCTCATGAATAAAAAAGCAAAAGAGGAATTCAGATTTGACGAAGATCATTGTTATTCTGAGGCAATATATAAAATTATGCCATTGTATTTAAACGATAGATTTTTCATCGAAAAAGAACTTATATCCTACATGAAATTATTGAACAGCAGGGGCATCACATCTGTAAAAGAAATGGGATTCGATGATTTTTATGGATTTACAGATGTATTGGAAGAAATGGAACTCAATCATGAATTGACATTACGAATAGCATTCATGTCGCAGCCGGTAGGTGCCGAACCAAATATTAAATATGCGAAAGACATGGAGCAGAAATTCAAGGGTGATTATGTAAGATTTTCCGGATTTAACCAGATGACAGATGGATTAATATTAAAGAAAGAAGGTCATTTACTGGAATCTTATGAGGGGACAACAATAACCTGTAAAAAAGAGATTGATTATGAGAAGCTTGAAAAACAGGTTTTGGAAGCAGATGAAAATGGTATCCGGTATACACTTCATTCGGAAGGAGATGGAGCATTCCATGAAATTTTAAATATTTATGAAAAGTGCAGAAAAAAGAATGGAAAGCTTGAAAATCGTCATGGAATTACTGATTTGGAACTGACAGATCCGGAAGATGAAAAGAGAATGGCTGCATTGGGAGTATTCGGTGAAATCTATGCACAAGTATATGCATTAGATACCTATGAAGGATATGTGAATGCATATGAAAAAGTAATAGGTGAAAGGCAAAAAAGATATTTAAACTATAGGTCACTCATAAAAAATGGTGTCAGACTTTGTGGAGCAACAGATTTACCATTATTGATTCCAAGCATACCGGAATCTATATATTACGGATGTGCCAATTATGGCAGTGATCATAATAAAAGGATCAATCCGGAAAATGGTTTGACTGTGCAGGAAATGTTAGATGCATGGACAATTAACAGCCAATACGCAATGGAAAGAGAAAAAGAGTTTGGCAGTATTGAAATGGGAAAAAAAGCAGATCTGGTAATTTTTGACAGAAATATTTTTAAAACACCGATGGAAGAAATGCTCTTAGTGCAAGTTGAAAAGACAATGGTAAATGGAAAAATAGTGTATACAAAAGAGGAGGATTTATAATGCCAGAAAAAACAAATAAAGCAGGATTAAATGGAAGTAAGATAGCAGTGTTGCTGATTTTAGGATTTGTAAATGCAATAATGTATTGTTTCCCATATGTCAGATATGTATTTTATGACCAGCAGATCGCAGCAATGAAGATTACGAACGAACAGTCTGGTATATTGATGTCAGCATATTCACTAGCTATGCTTTCAGCAATGATCCCGGGAGGAATTCTTGCAGATAAGCTGCCGGTAAAGAAAGCAATGCTTGCTTCGATATTCGGATCATTTGTCCTTATCTTAATTTATATATTTACGATGGACTTTAAAATAGCCTGTGTGATTTGGTTTTTATGTGGTCTGACCACGAACTTTGTGTTCTGGTGTTCCATCACAAAAGGTGTTGGAATGGTCGGAACAGACGAAACACAGGGAACCTGCTATGGTATTTATTATGCGGCATCAGGACTGATTTCAGCATTAGTGAATGCAATCTGCCTTTGGGCAAGTAAATTTGGAGCAGATGAAACTCATGCGTTTGTGATTGCAATGTGGGTTATGGCAGTTGGTACAATATTAGCATTTTTAATGCTTTTGCTATTTTTTAAAGAAAAAGATGTTGCAAGTAAGAACCCGGACGATGTATTTCAGATAAAGCATATTGGTGTTGTATTAAAAAACCCGACAACCTGGATGTTCTCGATTATGGTGTTATGCTCTTATGGAATTTATACAAGTTTATCTTATTTTTCACCATACCTTACAGATGTGTTAGGCGTTCCACTTGTAAATTCATCCATTATCAGTATTGTCAGAAGTAATTTAATGAATCTGCTTTGTCCATTGGGCGGTTATATTATAGATAAAATTTTTAAATCTGCAAATAAGTGGTATATTACGGCATTTGCTATAATGGCAGCAATATATGCATTTGTAATGATAATGCCAAATACAGTAAGTTCAGGATTTGCAACATTTGTATCATTACTTCCGGCTGCAATCGCAATGATGTTATATGGTGTTATCTGGTCAGGATTAAAAGAATGTAAATTTAACTCAGCATTTATTGGCACAGTAATTGGAATTGGTTCCGTATTAGGATATGCACCGGATTTCTTTTATTTCCCGATATTCGGAAAATGGATGGATTTATATGGAAACGATGCATATAGAATGATCTTTGGATTTTTAATGGGATCAGCGATTGTCGGTATTATTATGGCAGTATTAATCAGAATCAGAATAAAAAAAGCAAACTAAAAACAAATTAAAGATAGGAGAACAAAATTATGAAGATTGAAGAATTTGATGTACAGGCAATGGTAAATGATATTCAGAAAGAAAATGGAACAATTTCTGAAGTGTATTTTGTGGCATGTGGAGGATCTTTGATTGATTTATATTCGAGCAATTATTTTGTAAACAAAGAATCAGCATCCATGATCGGGGAATGGATCCCAAGTAAAGAATTTGTTTTGACACCACCTAAACGTTTAGGAAAACATTCGTTGGTATTCATCTGCTCACATGGCGGAAATACAAAAGAAACAGTAGAAGCAGCAGATACAGCAACTGAGGCAGGAGCATTTGTAATTACATATACATCGGATGAAACAAGCAAATGTGCAAGTGATAAATATCATGCAATTGTGTATAAATGGGTGGATGAAACTTTACAGAAGGATAAACCAATGTGTATTACATATGCCATTTTGAACGAACTTATTCATCGTCAGGAGCCGGAATACAAATTGTATGATGTCATGAAAGACGGTATTATTAAATGTGATGGAATTATTCGTAAAGCAATGAAAAAATATCAGAATAAAGCATGGAATTTTGCCGAGCACTATTACAATGCACCATTTTTATATATTATGTCTTCTGGGGCTGCATATGCACAGTGTTATGGATTTGCAATTTGCTCTTTACAGGAAATGCAGTGGATGGATTGCTGTTATTTGAACTCTGCGGAATATTTCCATGGACCATTTGAAGTCACGGATGAAGATCATTTATATATTCTGATGATGTCCGTTGGAAAAACAAGAGAAATTGATCTCAGAGCAAAAGCATTTCTTGATAAATATGCTAAAAAATATGAAATTATTGATGCAGCAGAATGTGGACTTGATGGAATTGATAATGCATGCGTAGATTACTTTAATGCTCCGTTATTTTATGAGATGAGCGTTTTATATAGAACAGCAATTCAGAACAAGACAGGTCATCCGCTCGATATGAGAAGATATATGGGTGTTGTAGAGTATTAATATACAAGATGGAGGATTTGAGATGGAATATAATGTCAGTGTTGTTGGATTTGGTGACAATGTAGTCGATATCTATACGCATTCAAACAAACAGTATCCGGGTGGAAATTGTGTAAACTTTGCGGTGTATGCAAAAATGTTTGGAGCAAAGAGATCTGCATATATGGGATATTTTGGCACAGATGTAAATGCAGATCATGTAATTGAAGCTTTGCATAATGAAAAGATAGAGACCGTTAAGTGCAAGAAAATATCTGGCGAAAATGGATATTCCAGATGTAAATTAGAAAATGGCGACAGAGTATTTCTTGACTATAATGAAGGTGGTGTGAGAAGCCGGCATATTTATGAATTAGATGAATTTGATATAGAATATCTGAAACAGTTCGATCTGGTTCATTGCGGCAATTATTGTTATATGGAAAGCCAGCTTCCAAAAATCAAAGAGGCGAATATTCCATTATCATTTGATTTTTCTGATGATTCTACGGAAGAGTATTATATGCAGATCGCACCGCTTGTGACATATGCATTTTGCTCATATGACGGAACAGATGAAGAGGTAAAAAAACATTTGAAAAAAGTTTCAGATCTCGGACCGGAAATTGTATGCGCTTCCCGCGGTGCAAAGGGTTGTATGCTATACTGTAATGGAAAGTATTATGAGCAGAAGGCTGTTCCGATTGAAAAAGTTGTAGATACAATGGGAGCAGGAGATTCCTTAATTACAACATTTATGGTTGGTTACACAGATGCTAGAAAAAAAGGCATTAGTCAGGATGAAGCAATAGTATCAAGTATTGCAGAGGCAGCAAAATTTGCAGCAGAGATTTGTCAGATAGATGGAGCTTTTGGGTATGGAAGAGAAATTCTAATGGACAAATTGAAAAATTAATATGGAAAAGGTATCTTCGAAGAATACTTAACTAAATGTAGTAATTAGTTGACATGGCATCAGAAATTATCTACAATGAAATAGTAAAAACTAATTAGGAGGATTTAGTTATGATTCAACAGAGAAACATTGCAGTATGTATTATTTTATCCATCGTTACATGTGGTATTTATGGTATTTATTGGTTTATCGTTCTTTCTAATGATACCAATACAGTATCCAATGCGGAGAATGCCACATCCGGAGGAGTTGCTTTTGTTTTAAGTCTGATTACCTGTAACATTTATGGTTTATATTGGGCTTACAAGCAGGGGGAGAAAATCGACAAGGCAAAAACTGACAGAGGCATCCCATCAAGCAATAGCGGTATTTTATATTTGATTTTATGTTTGTTTGGATTAGGAATTGTTGCAGAAGCATTAATGCAGAATGAATTGAATAGCCTTGCATAAGGGTTAAATAAATAATAAATCCCTGATAGTCTGGCAGAACGTCAGATTGTCAGGGATTTATTATTATGCCGTTTGTTGGAAGTTCAGGGAGCGTATGTGTGAGCAGGCGTAAAATATAAATGCCAAAGACAATGATACCGAGCAGACAAGTGATGAACGTCAGATAAGGCGGCTTTTTTTCGAATATATATTTATAAAACCAAAGATAAAGAAAGTATGGAATCAGAAGAAAGATGCAGGGGTTCATCTGAAAAGCAGTTGAAAAATGGGCTGTGAGAAAACTGATCCCAGCCCGCGTGAGACCACAGGCAGGACATGGAAAGCCAAATAAAATAGCAATTGGACAGACAGAGTGAAAGAGATATTGAGTAACGCTCATGTATATAATAATACAAAGGATTGCAATGCGATTATGGTATAGATCGGATAAAAAATTTTTAATTCCTTTTAAAATGAACATATGATCTCCAAAATATAAAAAACGATAGAAAAATTATAAGTAGTAATCTGATTCATCATAAATGAGGGGCAAAATACCTCTTGACCTTCCTATCATAAATATAACATGAATGGATATTTAAGGCAAAATTGTATGTGATTTTATACATCTGGAAACTAAATGAACAAAATTAGTTTCTTTAAAATATGTGCAAATTGAATAAAAAAATTGGTAATGGAAAATAATAGTAGTAAAAATAGATAGTGTAGTTTTTTAAGAGACGTGAAACCGGAAAAATTAGTTCCTTATCTCCGGAAGATTACGAAAAAAATGATGAAAAATAACGGAAAATGACGGAATTTGAAACAATGACGGAAAATTGACAAATGAAGAAAATGATGTCATAATGCGTTTCTGAAATAGGAAGTAATTGTTTTTGATAAGAAAGGATGTTTAAAATGATTGAAAGAAAAATCAGATTGACTGACACAGAAGAGGTTAAAGATTTCGTAAGAGCTGCCGGAAAATGTGATTTTGATATTGATGTCTGTTATAATAGAGCAGTAATTGATGCAAAGTCGTTACTTGGCATGCTGTATCTGGGAATCTGCAAAGATCTTATTGTAAAATATGGTGAACAGGATGAACGTTTTGAACATGTAATGAATAAATATGCGGTTGCATAAATTTCCACTGTTATTAAATTTCGTTCATAAGTGATGTGTTCCGGAATAAGAAAAGGACTATGTGGACAAAGGTATATTTGAAATCTTTGTCTGCATGGTCTTTTTCTTTTTTTCTATCAGAAAATCAGTTATAATGGACAGTATGAGCAAAGAGAAAAAAGGGAAAGAGACAGAAAATCAAATAGAAGAAAAAAGAAGCCAGATCAAGATCTCAGTGCGTAATCTTGTGGAATTTATTTTCCGGGAGGGAGATATTGACAACCGGCATGGTCAGTCTGTTTCACCGGAAGCAATGTTAGCAGGAAGCAGAATGCACCGCAGGATCCAGAAGCGGATGGGCAGCGATTATCATGCAGAAGTGCCGCTGAAATTAGTGATCGGGGAAGAAAATTATGACCTTGTATTAGAGGGAAGAGCGGATGGAATCCAGATCACTTCGGAATCAGAACGCGAGATTGATTATTCCAGTAATTTCAATTCCATGACAATTGAGGAGGATATGAAGGTTGTCATTGATGAGATCAAGGGGGTATATCTGAAGCTAGAGCAGTTAGCAGAACCGGTCAGGGTCCATAAGGCACAGGCAATGTGTTATGCGTATATTTTTGCATTGCAGCATGGAATAGAACATATCGGCATTCAGATGACCTATGTAAATCTTGATACGGAGGAGATCAAATATTTTCACGAAGATTTTGCATTTTCAGCTTTAGAAGAATGGTTTGATGAGCTGATCAGGGCTTATAAGAAATGGTCAGATTTTCAGTATGCATGGCGGATCCTGCGGCAGGAATCCATACAGAAACTGCAGTTTCCATTTCCTTACCGGAAAGGGCAGAAGGAGCTCGCTGCCGGAGTGTACCGCACGATAAAACGGAAAAAGAATCTGTTTATCCAGGCGCCGACCGGAGTTGGAAAGACGATTTCCACTGTTTTTCCGGCGGTGAAAGCGGTGGGAGAAAATCTTGGAGACCGCATCTTTTATCTGACGGCAAAGACGATCACAGGAACGGTGGCACGGGAAGCGTTTGAATTATTGCGCAAGGGCGGATATCAGGCAAAGATTATCCAGATCACGGCAAAAGAAAAACTTTGTATGTGTGATGAGATGGAGTGTAATCCGGTACACTGTCCATATGCAAAAGGACATTATGACAGGGTAAACGATGCTGTTTTTCAGTTGCTTTTGCAGGAAGATGTCTTTTCCAGGGAAGTGTTGTTAGAGCAGGCAGAAAAGTATCAGGTCTGTCCGTTTGAAATGAGTCTGGACGTGGCATCCTGGGTGGATGATATTATCTGTGATTATAATTATGTGTTTGACCCAAATGTGTACCTGAAACGTTTTTTTGCAGAGGGGATCCGGGGAGATTATATTTTCCTTGTGGATGAGGCTCATAATCTGGTGGAGCGCAGCAGAGAGATGTACAGTGCAGAGATTTACAAGGAAGATTTTCTGGCAGTAAAGAAGATCGTGAAGCGTTATCGGCCGGGACTAGAGCAGCAGTTTAACCACTGTAACCGTATTTTACTGGAATATAAGAGGGAGTGCGAAAAGTATAAGGTTTATGACAACATTGGAAATCTGATGTTTTATCTCATGAAGCTTGCGTCAGAACTGGATGAGTTTTTACAGCGCAGCACAGAGTTTCCGGAGCGGAAAGAAGTCAGTGAGTTTTATTTTGGTTTGCGCAATTTTATTAATATTTATGAGCGTGTGGATGAGCATTATGTGATTTACACAGAGCATATGGAAGATGAGCGTTTTAAGATGAAACTTTATTGCGTTGATCCTTCGCTGAATCTGCAGGAATGCATCGACAGAGGTAATTCGGCCATCTTTTTTTCGGCTACTTTTTTGCCAATCCAATATTATAAAAATCTGTTATCCACGAAGAAAGATAACTATGCGGTTTATGCGGAGACAGCCTTTTCGGAGGAGCAGAGTCTGTTACTTATGGGAAGCGACGTCAGCAGCCGGTATACAAGGAGAAACCAAAGTGAGTTTGAACGGATCGCACAATATATCCAGAAGACCGGGCTTGCAAAAAAAGGAAATTATATGGTTTTCTTCCCGTCTTATAAAATGATGCAGCAGGTCTATGAGGTATTTCAGGAACTGGATGAGGGTACTGTGGAGATTATCATTCAGGAGCCGGGAATGAACGAGGAAAAAAGAGAGGCATTTCTGGCTGAATTTTCGGCAGAGAGGAAAAAAACACTGATTGCATTTTGTGTGATGGGCGGAATTTTTGGTGAGGGGATCGATCTGAAAAAGGAACAGCTGATTGGTGCGGTCATTGTCGGAACAGGACTTCCACAGATCAGTAACGAGCGGGAAATACTGATGGATTATTATGAAAAAAGAATGGGCGAAGGCTTCGATTATGCCTACCGTTATCCGGGTATGAATAAGGTATTGCAGGCTGCAGGGCGCGTGATCCGGACGATAGATGACGTGGGTGTGATCGAACTTTTGGATGAGCGTTTTTTACAGAGCGATTACCGGAATCTTTTCCCAAAAGAGTGGGAGAAACGTCTGGTGTGTACGGTTGACAGTGTAGATTCTTATTTGGAAAAATTCTGGGAAGAAAAACAATAGAATTTAAAAGGGCATATCAATATCAGGTTCCGAAAAACAGCATGGATATTGATATGCCTTTTTGTTTTATTTTAGACAGAATTGATATAGTGTTTTAGCGGTAATCACCCATGTAGAACAATGCAATGGTACCAGGACCGGAATGTGCACCGATGGTTGGTCCGATATGATTGATCAAAAAGTTTTCAATGCCAAGTCTCTTTTTAATAAGTTCTGCGACAAACTGGGCATCCTCTAAGGAATCTCCGTGCGAAATGAACACGATGTCGTTTTTGTCACGCCATGCACCAATCTGTTTTTCCATACTGTCAACGAGGGCAATCAATGATTTCTTGCGTCCGCGGACTTTGGAAAGCGGGATGAGGTGGCCTTCGTTATCCACATGAAGGATCGGTTTCAGGTTGATCATGCTTCCGACTACAGCAGCGGTTTTGGATACACGTCCGCCACGGTAAAGATGGAAAAGGTCATCTACAGTAAAGTTATGCACGACATGCAGTTTATTTTCCTCTAACCATGCAGCAATCTCGTCAATACTTTTTCCTTCTTCTTTCATCATGACTGCCTTGTGTACAAAAAGTCCCTCTCCCATGCTGGCACAGAGAGAGTCGATCACGATGATTTTGTTGTCGGGATACTTTTCGGCAAGGTTCATGGCAGCCAGACGGCAGCTGTTATAAGTACCACTCAGACCGGAAGAAAATGCAATGTGCAGGATGTCGACATCCTGTGTTTTGATAATATTTTCAAAAAGATTTTCTGCTTCCTCAGGATTTGCCTGTGAGGTCGTTGGAAGAGAACCATTGCGCATCATGGCATAGAATTCTTTTTCCGGAAGGGAATGTTCCCAGGTGTAAGTCTGGTTTTCAATCGTATATGGAAGAGACATCATGCCGAGATGATGTTCGTTGACATAACTTGCAGGAAGATCCGTCGTGGTGTCTGTTGTTATAATAAAGTCTTTCATAAAGCCGTTCATAAAGCCTCCTTGTTTTGCGATTATCTGATACCATTATATAAGATTCTATGGAGAAAGAAAAGAAAATCATGCAAATTCTAAAATATTTATAAATTTCCAAAAGATAGTTTACTTTTGGAAAAAAACAAAGTATGATAATCACATCTTTTTTATCAAATCAGTGTTAGTTATCGAGGAATATCCCTGCAGATTTTTAGGAGGCAGGAATTTTGAGCAAGCAGAAGATAATTGGCATTTTTGGCTGTGAACAGACGGATTTATGTATCTATCTGGCCAGCATCTTAGAGAATATGAAGAACAGTGTTCTCGTCATTGACAATTCATTTGAGCAGAAAATGCGATTTTGCATCCCAAGACCAAATGAAAAAATGAATATGATCACTTATAAAAATGTGGATTACACAGCGCTTTGTGAGCGTAGTCTGTGGAAAACAGAAGGTTATGACTATGTCATTGTAAATTTAGGCAGTTGGCCAGACGAGAAAAGTGTCACAGATTGTGATGAATTGATCTGTGCGCTGAATTGTGAGAAGTGCGAGATTGAAAAGTACCGGGAATTTATTTTGCATATCGAACATCCGGTCAGTGTTTTATTCCGGGATTTTTGCAAAAGTTATATGAGTGCAGGAGGAATCAGAAAACTTTTTGTGGATGAAAACTGTTTTGTATTAGAACAGTTGTTTTTGCCATTTTCTGAGGCTGATGAGTGCAGCAGGCTGATGATGCAGTTTGAGGGATACCGGAATTTTGCAAATTTATCAAAGGAGTTTGAAAAGGTATTATTCCACTTGTGCAGGAATATTTCAGAGCAGGATTATAAAGAGGTTTTGATGGGCGTCCGCCGTGCAAAAAGGGGGGAATGCTTTTGAAAATCGTATTCTGGAGTGAGGAAGCGGCGTGTGGAACAACATCGAATATGATCGCAACGGCAAGCATGATCGTCGCGAGACATAACTGCCGCGTAGCGATGCTTTCAGCGGAAAAGAATGCGCATGATCTTGCCGGAAATTTTTCCAGACCGGATTCTGTGACTGTGAATGAAGACTGTGCTTACTACGCATTAGAAGGGTTGGATTATCTGTTGATGGCTGGAAAATACGGTAATCTTACGGAACATCATTTGGAGGAGGCTTTACAGTCTGTTGTAGATGGAAAACTTTTCTGCATTCCGCAAGGGAAACGGATGCTCTGCGATTTTTATCCGAAGGAGACAAGAAATGTTTTAAACCAGGTGATCCGTTTGCTGGATGAAAGCATGGATTTTTCTTTTATTGACTGTGGAAGTGAAAGGGATGACTGGACGAAAGAGCAGATGAAACAGGCAGATCTTATTGTTGTCAATTTCAGTCAGACATCCCAGGGGTTAGATCATTTTTTTTCAGAGCATGCAGATGTTTCGGAGAAGGTGGTGTATCTGATCGGAAGTTATCAGAAAGATGCTGTCTATAATAAGAAAAATATCCACAGAATCTATCGGATTGCACCGGAGAAACTTGGTGTAGTTCCCTATAATCCTGAGTTTGAGATGGCATGCCGGGAGGGAAAATTAGACAGGTATATCCGTGGCAGGAGACTGTTACTTCCGACAGATATGAGGGAAAATTTTTTCACAGAGTTAGAGCATACCGTACAGATGATCCTGGAGCGGTCTGATAAGAGGGGAGGCGGGCAGGATGTCAGTGGAAGAGACAGGCAGTCTGGAATTGTTTGAAGGAAAACAGCAGGAAATTACAAGACAGGAACTTGTGGAGCGGGTGAGTGAACATGTGAACCGCATCCTGCGGAGAAATCTGTATGAATTAAAACTGGACGAAAGACAGACATTTCGGCTTTTAAGGCAGAAGGAGGAACTCCGCAGATATTTAAAAGAAGCCGGAACCGGAAATTTACAGGTAAAAGAGTATTTGATTTCTTTTATTCAGGAATTTCTGTTAAACGGAATGAAGATGGATGAAGAGATGATAAAGCATACATTTTTCTTTTCGGAAAAAGGCAGCAGGCAGGCGGCGGTCAGATTTGATATTCTGCTGTTTCTGTATAAAGAACAGTATGGCAGCGGAGCAATGGAAAAACTGATCGAGGAACACGGCTTATTGTCAGGAACGGAAAATGTGATCACGGAGGAGCAGATTGAGCATGTTTATGGAGTCTGCGGAAGAAAATTGAAGTTCATTGAGCAGATCGAGCTTTTGAGCAGGAAGATTTATGCTTACTATAAAGGGCTTGGTGCAATCGATGAGCTACGCGACATGAAGATCGACGGTGTTTCCGGCGGTGTGTCCGGAAAAGAGGGGACGTATCACAGTGCATGGATTTTTTATCATGGAAGAAGTGTCTGGCTGCCGTTTCTGGATTTTGAGCGGGAGGAAGAGATGGAGCGGATTTCCAGAAATCTTTGCAGATATCATCAGCCGGGAGAAATTTCACGAAAGAAAGGATATCTCGTTCATGAGATGGCAGATCATGCCAGAGTTGTAGTTGCCAGACCGGATTTTGCGGAGAACTGGATGTTTTTTATCCGTAAACTCGACAATATCCCGGAAGTCTCGTTACAGCAGCTTGTGACAGGCGGGCATGCAGAAATCCCGGTCGAACTTTTAAAATGGCTCATGAAGGGCTGTCAGGTGACGGCGGTCACCGGAATGCAGGGCTGTGGTAAGACAACATTGCTCACTGCGATGGTCGGAGAGATCCCGGAGGAATATACCATCCGTGTGTTAGAACTGGCATTTGAGCTGCATTTGAGGGAGCGCTATCAAAACAGAAATATTGTGACGTTCCGCGAAACGGCGGGGATGATGGAACACGGTGGAATTGGCGGACAGGAGGCTCTGGAAGTACAGAAAAAAACAGACGGAGCCGTGAGCATTATCGGAGAGGTTGTCAGTGCAAAAGTGGCGTCATGGATGATCGAGAGTGGACAGACAGGTTCTCTGTTTACGATTTTTACACACCATGCAAAAAGTACGAGAAGTCTTCTGCTGTCGCTTCGGAACAGTCTGTTGAAGGAGGGCAGTTTTCAGTCGGAGAAAGTTGCATTAGAACAGGTGACGGAAGTGGTACGTTTTGATGTGCATCTGCACATGAGCAGAGAGGGACAGCGCTATATCGAGAGGATCAGCGAGATCGTGCCTGACACGGAAAGTCCGGAGGGATACCGGATCGTGGAACTTGTACGGTTTGACGGGGAACGGTACGTGAAGCTGCATACCATCAGCGAGACGACACGGTCAGAAATGGTGAAATGGCTGACGAAGGAAGAGAAGGAGGCATTTTTCAATGTGGATATTTGAGGGCATTTTGTATGTCATTCTTCTGCTTGTATTTATCCGGTATGACCGAAAAAAGCGGCTTTGGATAAAGACGGTCTCACAGGAGGAGAAGTTCGAACATTATCTGTCAGAGTTATCGGCCACTTACGGAAAACAGAAAAATATTGAGGAGGCAGTGGCAGAAGTGGAGGAGTCACATACAGTCACACTTCCCACAGAACATTCCTATGTGCGTATCTATGGCGCAATGTGTGCGGTCATCCGGGAGGATGGAGATATACTTTCGGATGGATATTCTGTCTTTCAGAGAAATCTGCAGTATCTGAAAGAGGAAATACGCGAAAATCTCCTGCTCTGCAAGTCGAAAATGCATGGTTTTACAGGGCTTGATGTTCTTTCCGTCCTTCCGGTCTGCTTCCTGCCGGTTGTGAGGCTCTGGGCGATCCGGGTTTCAGAGGGGCTGTCCGCTTATTATTATGGCAGCTATGGAATGTTGACAACAGTGCTCCTGTTCGCGGCAACGATTGGAATTTATGGACTTATCCTATGGCTGTTTCTGCCGGATGAGGAACAAAAAGACCGGTACCGGCTGGAAAAGTGGCTGTTACAGTTTCCATGGATGGCATATTTACTGGATGTCTATGTCAGCCGGCATTATACAAAATGTCTGAAGAAAAATGAACAGATCAAACAGTTGCAGGGATTTGGAAATGTCAGGGCTTTTCTGATGAAAAAGGTCTGCTTTTTTGCAGCGGCATTGCTTGGAAGCGTATTGTTTCTCACGGTGTATCAGAATGCAGAGCGTTCCCAGATCCTGACACAGATAAAAATTCCGTCTTATCAGCTTATGATGCTGCCGGAGAGAGCGCAGGAGCAGGTAAAGAAACAATATCAGGAGCTGGTCGCACAAGTGGTGCCTGAAACGTTTAAAATGGACCAGGAGGCATTTAAAGAGCATCTGGAGCAGTTAGCAGTCTGGGAGGAGTTAAAGCAGGAGCTTTCTTTAACAGAAACTGTGCAGGGGGCGGAAGAATTTGTGAAGGCACTTTTTCTACAGGTGAGGGCATATCAGGGAATTCGGATTGCCTGGTATCACATTTTATTTATTGTTGTGGTATCAATTCTGGCGTTTCAGATTCCGGAACTTTTTTTGGTGGCAGAACAGTGGAAGTCTAGGGAAAAAAGGATGAGTGAATGTCTGAGACTGCAGACGGTAGTGCTTTTGCTCATTCATTATGAGAAGACAACGGTGGAAGAAATTTTATCCCAGATGGAGAATTTTGCAGTTCTCTTTCAAAGCCAGATGGCAGAAGCAGTGGATCATTTTTCTTATGACCGGATCAGATCACTTCAAAAATTAAAACAGGAGATCCCGGATGAACCGGTACAGAGAATCTGTGATGCACTGGAGTTTTGCGAGGAACTGCCTGTGGAGGAAGCGTTTTTAAACCTTGAAGACGAGCGCGAATATTTTTTGAAGAAGAATATGGAAGAGCGGAAGAATTATCAGGGAGAATGCATTGCACTGGCAAAAATGGCAGCGTATCTGCCGATGTTTTTACTCATTATATTAAAGCTGGTCGTGCCGTTTGTGGCGGAGGGATTAAGCGAACTTCATGCATACAGCCAGAGCATGACGGGATTTTTTTAGGGAAAAGTGTTATACGAAAATAAATGAAATTAAAATGAAAAAGGAAGGTATCGATCATGGAAAATAGTTTAAAAGGATTAATGCTTGCAGCAGGAATTATCATTACCTGCATTATTATCAGTCTCGGATTTTATATTGCAAGAGAGGCGAGAGATACTGCCTCGGAGGGAACTGGGCAGATCAATCAGCTGCAGGCGGAGTTTACGGATGCGTCCAAAACAATGTATGACGGCACGGAAGTGTCAGGAAGCGAAGTGCTGAATGTCATCAGGAAATTCAGTGATGAGACAATGGGAATTCTTGTACAGACGAATAAAAATAAAACGTACTACAATTATAATTTTGACGTGGATAAGGGGGAGCTGGGAAAAGCGTTAGATAACAGCTACAAAAATGCGCAGGATGTGGCAAGTGACAAGTATATCAATCCGACTGCACGCTTTCAGGGCAGTATCGTAAAGGATGTGAATGGCACGATCATCGGGATCGTGTTCGCACAGGTATAGTACGCAGTGTATCCGGAGAGTACAAAAAGACAGGAGGCCAGCAATGGAAGAAGGATTGCAGGGGTTGTTGATGGGAGCTGTGCTTGTGATGTTTCTGATTGCAATGGAGTCAGCCTTGCAGGTGGTGGACAGCAGTGAAGCGTTGGAACAGACGGTGGAAGAGCGGATGATGGAGCAGAGAACCATTACGGTACAGAGAATTTCAGAAAAAGAGAGTGATGTGTTTGGATGGATGAAATATTTGGAAGAGTGACTGCGATTTTATTTGCAGCAGCGGTGTTTATGGGGATGCCGCTTTTGTACATGAGTGAGCGGGCAAAATCAGCAGAACAGATGTATCTTTTGACGGTCAATACAGAGTTTGTGGACAGCATTTGCAATACCGGTTTTTTGACGATGGAAATGTATCAGCAGTTTTATAAAGAAATATCTGCCGCTTCAGGTATTTATGAGGTGCATATGTATCGGGAGCAGAAAGACATTGTACTGGAGCAGGGAGACTATTCCTATGAGAGTATTTTCTTTGATGAAAAAGATATGTTAGCCGAACTGGAGAAAAATCGTGTGTATGAATTTGAACGTGGGGATTATCTGAAAGTGGCGATCATAAAGAAGAAGGGATGGATGGATTTCGTGGGAAACAGGGATTCTTCGGTCAATGTTTTATATGGAGGCACAGTACGGTATGAAGATTTCTAACTGGTGTATCTTATTTTCGGTACTTTTCTGTGGCATGATATTGTATACAGATCTGCGATTCCGCTATACGATGGAGGCACAGTATACCATGGAGGAGTACAACCGGATTTTTGACCGGGCAGCAGAGGATGCGCTGACTGATCAGCTGCAGGAGGAGTACTGGGATGGCAGCCTGAAAATAGATGAAGAGAAAGTACAGAACCGATTTTTTGAGCAGACTGCCTATGTGCTGGATCTGACAGGAGAGACAGAAAAGGAAAACTTAAAGGAACTTGTTCTTGTGCGAAAACTGGTAAATGAGAAGGGGAAAAGTTTATCCGTGGAGGAGAGCAGGAAAATTCAGACGCAGATGGAGAATATCACAAATCAAAGGTCAAAGCTTACTGATATGGCATATCTGATGCTGTTCCCGGAAGCGGAACATGAGGAATGGGCACAGAATCTGAAAAATCATGGATTTTACACTTTTCTGGAAATGCCGGATACCGAGCGGTATCCATGGACGAAAATGTTTGATCTCGATGAGATACGTTATGCGCTTAGTGGGGCAGAACTTGTAAAAAAGGAAGAGGACTAAGCCTCTTCCTTTGGTTCAGGTTTTTTGATGTATATTTTTTCAATACGGTTTTTATCCATCTGTTCCACACGGAGCAGTACATCATCATCTGTAATAATGATCTCATTTTTTTCCGGAAGATGATCTAATAAGCCGATCAGATAACCGCCGATGGTGTCATAATCGTCGGATTCAAAATCAAGATCAAGCTTTTCACACAAATCTTCCAGATTTGTAGAACCGAGGACAAGATATTCCCGGTCGCTTAATTTTACGATCGGATCTTCCTCATCGGTATCGTACTCATCACGGATTTCACCCACGATCTCTTCTAAGAGATCTTCGAGAGTGATAAGCCCGGCAGTAGCACCGTACTCATCAAGGACGATGGCAAGGGAAATGGAAGATTTACGCATTTCCATAAAAAGCTCTGCGGTATTTTTATGCTCATATGTAAAATATGGTTCCCGCATAATGTCCTGAATAGAGAAATGTTCCCGGTCTTTATAAAGCAGCAGATCTTTCATGTTGATGATACCGATGACATTATCGGTAGTGTCTTTGTAAACCGGAAGACGTGTAAATTTGTCTTCTTTGAATATTTCAATCAGTTCATCGTAAGTGCAGTCGATATTTGCAAATGTCATATCAATTCGAGGTACCATGACCTCTTTTGCCTGGGCATCACCGAAATCGAATACGTTATTGATCATCTCATGTTCCTCTGATTCAATAACGCCGGTTTCTTTTCCGACATCAACAATGGTTCGCAGTTCTTCTTCGGTCATGGCTTTGTCTTTTGCATTCGGATCAACACGCAGAAGGAATAAGAATGCAATGGAAAGTTTATTTAAAATAAAAATGACCGGAGTGAGAAGTTTCATCAGCCAGTAAATGATGTTGCAATAGGAAAGAGATATTTTTTCTGCATTAATGGCTGCAATTGTTTTTGGAGAAATTTCCCCGAAAATCAAAATCAACAGTGTCAGAATACCGGTTGCGATTCCGGCACCAACACTTCCCCACAAATCCAGAGCAAGAGAAGTTGCAATGGAAGATGCAGAAAGATTGACAATATTGTTTCCGATTAAGATTGCACTTAACATTTTACCGGAGTCATCGGTAACTTTAAGTACGCATGCCGCACGGGAATTCCCGTCTTCTGCGAGAGAGCGCATACGGATCCGGTTTACGGTCGTAAGTGCAGTCTCCGCAGAAGAAAAAAATGCGGAAAGTAAAAGCAGAATGATTAAAATAATAATCTGAAATATGGAACCCGAGTCCAAAAATATTCACCTCATCTAATAAACTATGATTAAGAAGCGGAAACTATTCTTCGATACTGTAGTTTGGCGCTTCCTTTGTAATGTGAATGTCATGTGGATGACTTTCACGTAATGCTGCAGCAGAGATCTTGACAAACTGACCTTTTTCTTTCAGGTCTTCGATCGTTGGGCAGCCGCAGTAGCCCATACCGGAACGGATACCACCGATCATCTGGAAAACAGTGTCCTCAAGTGTTCCCTTGTAAGCAACACGTCCTTCGACACCTTCTGGTACTAATTTTTTAGCACCTTCCTGGAAGTAACGGTCTTTGCTGCCGTTTTCCATAGCGGCGAGAGAGCCCATACCACGGTAAACTTTGTATTTTCTTCCCTGATATAATTCGAAAGTACCAGGAGCTTCATCACATCCTGCAAAGAGACTTCCCATCATACATACGTTAGCACCGGCAGCAAGAGCTTTTGTCATATCACCGGAGTATTTGATACCACCATCGGCGATAACCGGGATACCGTACTCTTTTGCAGCAGCGTAGCAGTCCATGATAGCTGTGATCTGAGGAACACCGATACCGGCAACAACTCGTGTGGTACAGATAGAACCAGGTCCGATACCAACTTTCACTGCGTCAGCTCCGGCCTTGATCAGGTCACGGGTAGCAGCACCGGTGGCAACGTTTCCTGCAATCACCTGTAAGTCAGGGTAGGCAGCTTTGATTTTCTTGACTGCCTCTAAGATATTGCGGGAATGACCATGTGCAGAGTCAACCACGATCACATCAACGTGGGCTTTTACCAAAGCATCGACACGCTCCATCATATTTCCGGTGATACCAACGCCGGCGCCACAGAGAAGACGGCCGAGATCATCTTTGGCTGAGAGTGGGTATTTGATCTGTTTTTCAATATCCTTAATGGTGATAAGTCCTTTTAAATGGAAGTCCTTGTCTACGATCGGAAGTTTTTCTTTTCTGGCTTTTGCAAGAATTTTCTTTGCTTCGTCTAAAGTGATTCCTTCCGGAGCTGTGATAAGACCTTCAGAGGTCATGCTCTCACTGATTTTTTTTGTGAAATCTGTCTCGAATTTTAAGTCACGGTTTGTGATAATACCAACTAATTTGCCACCCTCGCAGATCGGAACGCCGGAGATACGGAACTTTCTCATGAGATCTTCAGCATCCTGTAAAGTGTGTTCCGGAGATAGGAAAAATGGATCTGTGATAACACCATTCTCTGAACGTTTTACTTTGTCAACTTCCTCTGCCTGTGCCTGAATGGACATGTTCTTGTGGATGATACCGATACCGCCCTGTCGAGCCATGGCGATCGCCATGCGGTGCTCTGTTACAGTATCCATTGCTGCACTCATCATTGGAATATTTAAAACGATTTTTTTTGTAAGGTGTGTTGTTAATTCGATCATATTAGGTGTTACTTCTGAATACTGCGGAACTAATAATACGTCATCAAAAGTAATTCCATCACCGATAATTGTACCCATTTTTTAGATCCTCTCTTTCTTCATCATGATGTGTTATTTTAAAATAATTATATATTAAGGTAATTGTTCTGTATCATAGCAAAAAAAATACATAATGTCAATAATATATAAGTATAGATTTATAAAATAAACAAACACATTAGCAAAGCTTATAAAAAAGAAAACAAAGGCTAATAGGAAGAATCATGATAAAGGTATTCACAAATGATTTTCGGTGTGATATGATGAAAAAGGCAACGGGGCTACAAAAGGGGTCACGTTGCCTTTTTTATGTAAATTAGGAAACTTTGTTCTATTTTATGCAAAAGGTGTGTTTGTCAGAAGAAAAACACACACTTATAATAAGGTAAAAATTGGAGTGAGAAAATGGAATTTCGACCATGCATTGACATTCATAACGGAAAGGTAAAGCAGATTGTCGGTGGCAGCTTAAAAGATGAAGGGAATATGGCAGACGAAAATTTTGTTTCCGGACAGGATGCAGTTTTTTATGCAAATCTTTATAAAAAAGAAGGTTTTCGCGGTGGTCATATTATTTTATTAAATGCGAGAGACAGCGAATATTACGAAGCGACAAAGAAACAGGCGATGGGTGCGTTACAGGCGTATCCGGGAGGTCTGCAGGTTGGCGGCGGCATTACGGCTGAAAATGCAGAAGAATTTCTTACAGCAGGAGCAAGTCATGTCATTGTCACGTCTTATGTATTCTGTGATGGAAAGATTCAGATGGATCGATTAAAAAAGCTTCGGAATGCGGTTGGAAAAGAGCATCTGGTTTTAGATTTAAGCTGCAGGAAAAAAGATGGAAAGTATTATATTGTGACAGACCGCTGGCAGAGGTTCACAGAGCAGATGATCACAGAGGATTTGTTAGAGCAGCTTGCAGGTTACTGTGATGAATTTTTAGTACATGCAGTAGATGTGGAGGGAAAGGCAAGTGGCATTGAAGAGGAACTTGTCCGGTTGTTAGGAAGCTGGGGAAAAATTCCGGTGACTTATGCCGGAGGCGTTGGAGATTTTGAAGATCTTGCCAGACTGAAAAAACTGGGAAAAAACATGTTAAATGTTACGATTGGCAGTGCATTGGATCTTTTTGGCGGGACAATGTCCTATGAAAAGGTAAAAGAATTCTGCCGGGAATGACAAAGTAAATAAATATAAATGTTGGAGGATTGGATTATGAGCAAGTACACAAAGCAGGATATTATCCGGATGGTAGAAGATGAGGATGTAGAATTTATCCGTCTGCAGTTTACGGATATGTTTGGCACATTAAAAAATGTGGCAGTCACCTCAAGCCAGTTAGAGAAGGCTTTGAATAATGAATGTATGTTTGATGGATCTTCTATTGAGGGATTTGTGAGAATTGAGGAGTCTGATATGTATCTGTATCCGGATCTTGATACATTCTGCATTTTTCCATGGAGACCACAGCAGGGAAAGGTAGCCAGAATTATCTGTGATATTTATACGGCAGACAGACAGCCTTTTTCCGGTGATCCGAGATATGTTTTAAAGAAGGCGGTCGCTGATGCAGCACAGATGGGATACCAGTTTGATGTGGGACCGGAGTGTGAATTTTTCCTGTTTGATCAGAATAATGAGGGTCAGCCGACAACAGAAAGTAATGAGCGCGCAGGGTATTTTGATCTGGGACCGGTCGATCTTGGGGAAAATGCCAGACGAGACATGGTGCTTACGCTGGAAGATATGGGATTTGAGATTGAAGCTTCGCATCATGAAATGTCACCGGCACAACATGAAATTGATTTCCGTTATGATGAGGCATTGAAAACAGCAGATAACATCATGACATTTAAGCTTGCGGTAAAGACAATCGCAAAGAGGCACGGAATGTTTGCAAGTTTTATGCCAAAGCCAAAGTATGGAATTAATGGTTCCGGAATGCATGTCAATATGTCGCTGGCAAAGGACGGTAAGAATATTTTTGCAGATTCGGAGGGAGAGATGGGACTCAGCAAAGAGGCGTTCTGGTTTATCGGTGGAATTATGAAGCATATGAAGGGAATGACAGTGATTACAAATCCGCTGGTGAATTCTTACAAACGACTTGTTCCTGGGTATGAAGCACCAATTTACATTGCGTGGTCAGCAACGAACCGCAGTCCGCTGATCCGTATTCCAGCCGCCAGAGGAGTTGGTACGAGAGTGGAACTTCGCTGCCCTGATCCGGCAGCCAATCCGTATCTGGTTTTAGCAGCGTGCCTGGAGGCCGGACTCGACGGAATCCGCAATCAGATCACACCACCGGATGCAGTGACAGAAAATGTATTTGAGATGCAGCTGCAACAGAGAGCAAAGCTTGGAATCGAATCTCTGCCGGGTGATCTCGAACAGGCAGTGGAAGAATTGGAAAAAGATGATTATATCAAGAATGTTTTAGGCGGGCATATCACAGAAAAATATCTGGAAGCAAAGAGAGCAGAATGGGCAGATTATCGTGCGCAGGTAACCGAATGGGAAATCGAAAAATATCTTTATAAAATTTAATCTGAAGCCTGATTAGATTTTGAACAATATTATTGTTGCATTTCCCAAACAGGAGACAGCCCAAAACCTGAAGAAAATTTTGCTGCAGAATGGATTTCATGTGGATGCAGTCTGCTCTACAGGTTCCCAGGCACTGCAGAGTGCCAATGAATTGGGTGGGGGCATTGTCATTTGTGGCTACCGATTTGTGGATATGATGTACACAGAACTGCATGAGTATCTGCCGGATCAATTTGAAATGCTGTTAGTTGCGTCGCCTGCAAATTGCGAGGAGCGTGATCTGGAAAATATTGTCTGTCTGTCGACACCGCTGAAGGTTCACGAATTACTGCAGACTGTTGAAATGATGGATTACACAATCACGAGACGTCGGAAAAAGCAGAGGGAAAAACCAAAGCAGCGCTCAAAAGATGAACAGGAAATGATCGCTGAGGCAAAGGCACTTTTGATGGAGCGAAATAATATGACAGAAGAGGAAGCACATCGCTATATTCAAAAGCGGAGCATGGATAATGGAACCGGTCTGACAGAAACAGCTCAGATGATTCTAAGTTTGCTGCTCGCATAAACTTTTTATCCAATGAAACAGAATACCCCTGACATAAGATAAAATCTTTGCCGGGGGTTTTGTTGTCTGAAAAAACGCTGTGAAAAAATTTTAAGTATAGCTGAAAAAACGGTATTTTTGAGAAAAATAATTGATTCCTGGTAAACAAAAATACTTGCAACTGTCATACATCAATGCTATACTAAAGCAAAGTTTAAAGGAAAATTGTTATGCTGCAAAAAGAAAAACAGCAGCTATTATGATGGAGGAAGAGATTATGTTCAAAGTAAATGACAATTATCAGAAGCTTCCGGGAAGCTATCTGTTCAGCACGATTGCAAAAAAAGTAAGTGCATTCAGCCAGGCGAACCCGGATAAAAATATTATCCGTCTCGGCATTGGTGACGTGACACAGCCAATCGCACCGGCGATCATCGATGCAATGCATAAGGCAGTAGATGAAATGGGAGATGCTGCTACTTTTCACGGATATGCACCGGATCTTGGATATGAATTCCTGAGAAGTGCGATCGCGAAAAATGATTATCAGGCAAGAGGATGTGATATCTCTACGGATGAGATTTTTGTTTCAGACGGAGCAAAGAGTGATTCCGGAAATATTCAGGAAATTTTTTCTGTGGATAACCGCATAGCAGTGTGCGATCCTGTATATCCGGTCTATGTAGACTCCAATGTTATGGCAGGAAGAACAGGCGAATATGATGCAAAGACAGAGACATGGAGCAATGTCATTTATATGCCTTGCACGATGGAAAATAATTTTGTGCCGGAACTTCCAAAGGAGACACCAGACATTATTTATCTCTGCCTGCCGAACAACCCGACCGGAACCACCATCACAAAAGACGAGCTTCAGGTGTGGGTAGATTATGCAAACAAAAATGGAGCTGTGATCATTTATGATGCAGCATATGAAGCATATATTTCTGAGGACAATGTAGCGCACACGATTTATGAGTGTGAGGGCGCCAAAACATGCGCGATCGAGCTGAAGAGCTTTTCGAAAAACGCTGGATTTACCGGAGTACGTCTGGGCTATACGGTTGTTCCAAAGGAATTGAAATGTGGTGATGTTTCCTTGAATGCAATGTGGGCAAGACGTCATGGAACGAAGTTCAACGGTGCACCATATATCCAGCAGCGTGCTGGAGAGGCAGTTTATTCAGAAGCCGGAAAAGCACAGTTAAAAGAACAGGTTGCTTATTATATGAATAATGCAAAGACCATCAAACAGGGGTTAAAAGATGCCGGTTATACCGTATTCGGCGGTGTTAATGCACCATATATCTGGTTAAAGACACCGGGTGAGATGACATCCTGGGAGTTCTTTGATTATCTGTTAGAGAATGCAAATGTTGTTGGTACTCCGGGTTCCGGATTTGGACCAAGCGGTGAGGGATACTTCAGACTGACTGCATTTGGAAGTTATGAGAATACACTGGCTGCGCTGGAGCGCATTAAGAAGATGTAAACCGGAGTTTTACTAGCGTAGAGTCGCAGATTCTGCAGTGCTTTCCTAGGGCATGAAGGGCAGATATAAGCGTCCTTTCACAAGTCAGAATTTTATAGGTTTATGAAAAGAAAAACGGTACAGACGAAATATGATGTTCCTGTTCGCCGGGCATTCCGCTGGGCTTCTGAGCAAAAATTTTGTGAAGCAGAGCTCCACAAAATTTTTAGAATCTCAGCTCCATGGCTCACGAAGGAAATCATATTTGTCTGTACCGTTTTTCTTTCATTTACGCTGTGAATGACTTGTGAGAGGACGCTTATATTTGCCCAATTTACACTGTGAATTGCACCACAGGATCTGCCATTTACGTTATGGAACTCACGGTTATGGGATGAGTGTCTATATTGGGTTCGGCAGGAGATTCCATTTTGATGAACAATTCAATGCAGGGAGCATCTCATCTCAAAAAAGCCAATGCAGATCGATGTGCTGGTCAAAAATGAAAAACATGTAAAGCTCAAAAAGAATATCAGGAGGGTCTTCCGGCAGTACAATATCATAGAGTACAAATCACCGGAAGATGGCAGTGGAACAGGAAGACAGCGGCATATACTACCTCATCGGGGATGCCATCCCAATACAGCTTGTCATAGTCCCAAAGCTGTCAAAGGAGCATAACTACTGGCTGAATAATTTAAGGAATGACCTTAAGGCAGGCAGTGAAATCAAAAAAATTACAGAGAGTGGTTTAAAGTCTATTGATAATACAACAATAACTCATTCATCTGTAGGGGATTTTACATATAATCCCAAGACAGGTGCTGTATCTAAAATGAAGGGCGGAGGACATGGACAAGCCAATATTGAGTTTTTAGAAGCTAATGGACTTGAATACAATATTGTAAAAGTATATGATAATGGTGTCAGAGTTGGTGTAATTCGTACAAATGGACGTATTAGTACAATATTTCCCGATGCTGCGTCGCAACCATAAAATATAAGGAGGCATATAATGATTAAGAATATAATGGATGATATAATTTCAGAAAGAAAGAGTAAAAATATTGAAGATGATTATGGTATTCAGAACTGTTGGAATAAAATGATAGATATTTTATCTAAAGATATTAATGAAACAGTTGCATATTTAGAAAATTGTTCTGAAGAAGATATTTATTTTATTAGTGAAGTTTTTGAAGATGTGTCTGAACAGTTGCAAAGTAAAGAATATATTGAATGTTTAAGGAAGTTGGATGATAAATTTCCTAATTTGGACATGACAAAAGATATCGATTTGGCAGAAGAGTATATTTAATCATGCCGTGGGCGGTATAGTGGCAGTGTTTCTCAGGTGGAGATGCAAAGCCGATTAGTGTAATAGGTATTAATGGAAAGGCGGAGGAGCGGTGAGTATGGGAAAAAAGAGAACGCTGGCTATTATACTGTTACTGTGTGTTCTGGGCGGGCTGATAGCTTGTGGCAGAAAAGAAAAAGAAGATGAGTATACCTATATGATTAAACTAAACGATAATGCATCGGGCAGTAAGCAGTTTTCCTCCTGTGGTTATTTGTGGGTTTACTCTGTGACAGATCAGATGTTTACAAAGTACGGGAATGGTGAAATGCCAAGCAGCTGGACGGTGGGGGATACCTATATATTTTTCACAACAGAGCAGAAAAACGGGGGGATGGACAGCAGCTATAAGTTGTGGCGATGTAATAAGGCGACGAATGAGTGTGAGTTTTTGGGGGATATGTCGAGTGATGCGAGTCTGAACATTCATGAAAATTATTTATTCCTTGCGTTTGGGAAAGACAAGGTGTGGTTGATGCCGGTGGAAGGGGATTTTGGGGAGAGGATCAATCTGGCAGAACAGTTGGCAGAAAACGATGGAGATTCAGGAAGATACGAATTGGATATTGCTGGTTATCATGGCTGGAACATCTATTCGTATGATGGAGATATTATAGCGGTGACAGATCAGGATGATCATAGCGTTGCCATAAGTAATGTTTTGTCGATTGATGTGCGTGTAGATAAACACTGGTATTATAAAGATGGAGAGAGTATTGAGTTTCGGGATGACTATTTTCAATATAGGAGAGCGGGCGAAGACGAATGGCATGATATTTGTCCAGAGTATTTTGGTAACATATTATGGTTTAAACTTGGAATTAGGGAGGTAAATTTTCTCCCAAAGCGCATTGTGAAGGAAGGGGAGAAGCTTTATCTGTCAGTTGAGATAGGAAGGACGAAGGTGCTTGAGATGTCACAGAAGCATTTAGAGAGAGAAGTGCTGGTCGAAATCGATCTTGAGACGGACACGAGTCGTATGCTATACGATACGCGAAATAATAGGACAAGAATCGTCGGATACCGGGAGGGAAATGTTTATCTGCTGAAAGATCATATTGTATACAAAAACGTGTTGAAAACTGGAGAGCAGAGGGAAATGTATGATTTGGGTCAAGAAAGCATGCTCTGGTATGAGGAAGATGGAGAACATAAGGATGTTCATTTTGAATGGTATGGAGATTATATGGTTGTATGGAGCTATAACAATGGGGATGGGGAAAATCTGGTGACGATAAAAAGCCTGGATATGACGAGGTAGGAAACATTAGGAGAATGGTAATCTGAGAGAGAGGGCAAAGGATAAAATAAAGGAGATGATTTGTATATGATGGGGATGAGAGCTAAAAAAATCTGCATGGCAATGCTCCTTATTGTGGGCGGTATAATGGCAGTGTTTCTTGCACATAGAAAAGTGGCAGAGAAAATCACAGAGGAAGAGTACCAACGTTTTTTAGATGGGGAAGTGCCTGCTATGAAAGAGAATGGAAAAACTTATTTTCTGGAAGACTAGTTCGGGGAAGATGTAAGTGATGTTGAAACTTTTTTATCTGATATTGACGGAGATGGAGTGAAGGAGCTGCATATCCGGAATGGCATTTATTATATTTTAAAAGAAAAAAAGGGGAAACTGACGATTCTATATGAGGGTACTGCTACTTACGATGAGCCGGTAGAAGCGATGTCCGGCATTCTGTATTATAGGGAGGGAGGGGCACCATATAATGAGGCTTACTATTTTACAAGATTTGAAAAAGATGGAACAATGGTGAAAGGACCTACTTATCAATGCTACGACAGTGACGAGGATGGAGAGATTGGGGTGGAAGATCGTTATTTAAAGGACGGCGTAGAGCAGGATAGGACTGCGTGGGAGAAGGAAACGGAGATATACAGAGCAATAAAAAATGAGCGGGGCTTATAGTCGGGTTGTTTCGATGGGGAAAAATCAATGAAGTATATTCAGAACAGAACAAACTGGTGCTGGGTGGCGGCCTGTAAAGTTGCCGGAGAACAGTATAAGAAAAATTTTACGGAAATGGCGTTTACACTGGAAAATCCGGAGACGGAGGTAGCGGTCAGCAATCTGGATGGACTGCGTACAGATATTGTAAAAAGAAGAAATAGAATATATTTTGTGGATGCGAGGCTTAAAGTATGTTGTGCTGGGAGATTGTGAGAGTAACTTGATACAGACAATTACATTAGGTACATACGAATCCGTACACTTACCAGAGACCAAAGATCACGCCGTTACCGAATGAGACTGGCTTAACCGTGCCGGGAGGAACGGGAGTGGCAGTGGTGCCAAACGGGACAGCGTCAGCCTTGAAGCAGCCATACCTTCCAGGGCAGTATACCGAATATCCGGCAGCGGTGCAGGGATGGGCACAGCAGGCTTTGCCGGGAGGGGGGAGTGGTATTGAGGGTGGCTTAGATACATCAATAAAAAATATAGACGAATTTATTGGAGGAAATAAATCATTTGATGATGTTTTAGATGATTATGCAAAAGTATATGCAGATAAAATTAACTCCAACCAAGCGTGGTCATGGGATGATGCAATACCAGGAGGAGAGAATCTCACCAAAAAGCAAAGAAGTATTATTAAACAACAGGCTATAGATGCTGGATTAATTACTGACATAAAGGTTACCAAAGTAGAAGGCATGAGATATGGCTTTGCCGATTTTGAATCTGCAGGAGTAGTAAAGGAAACACAATATTTGCCAGAAAACATGGAAAAGAAATTTCGGTTAGCAGAGACAGGCTGATGGATACGGAAAGAATTAACAACCGGTGGAGTTTGGAAGAGACAGATGCCATGATAGCTCCGCTAAAAGGAACATGGACGACGGATACATATATGGGCTATGTTCTCCCGTATAATCTGCGCAAGTTTGAGCCGGATACTTATGCGGACGAGGAAGCACGGGAAACGTTTTTCGGGGAATATCACGAGGCGGTCCGAGCAGCAGAGGAGAGTCCTGTACCGGATATCAGCGTTGAAGTACAACCGGTGGAAGAATATGAAGATGGATACACAATCCGTGTCAATGGCTATGAAAGCCCGTTTTCTATCATTTTAAGCACAGAAAGAATAAATGACGAGTATCCCATTTACAGTGATACAACGACACTGTCGGAAAGTTTTTTTGTGGAATACCCAGTTGTCTATATAAAATTGTTTGCCAAATTTAAAGACGGAGAAAGCGACAGATATAATCCAGCGACAGTGATTGTATCTGCGGATGGACAGGTACTGCTGCTGATGGAGGGCGCATTCTACTCATTGGAGAGAAGATAGGTGTATGGGATTTTCTGGGAACGATGTCTGAAATCAATGAAGTATATTCAGAACAGAACAAACTGGTGCTGGGTGGCGGCCTGTAAAGTTGCCGGAGAGCAGTATAAGAAAAATTTTGTGGATGCGTGGCAGTCAGCTATTGCTAAGAATGCAGACTTTCTGCACGGAGGTTTGGAGGGAAATTTTCCGGGAAATGATCAGATGAAGATGCGAGGCTTAAAGTATGTTGTGCTGGGAGATTGTGAGAGTAACTTGATACAGACAATTACATTAGGTACATACGAATCCGTACACTTACCAGAGACCAAAGATCACGCCGTTACCGAATGAGACCGCCTTAACCGTTCCGGGAGGAACGAGGGTGGCAGTGGTGCCAAACGGGACAGCGCCAGCCTTGAATCTGCCATACCTTTCGGGGCAGTATACCGAATATCCGGCAGCAGTGCAGGGATGGGCACAGCAGGCTTTGCCGGGATGTTGAAGCAACAATAACTAGGATTGATGAATTGAAAGACATAAGAAAATTAAATCCCGAAAGCTTTACAAAAGAAATGAAAAAAGAATTACAAGAATGTGAGAATAGGTTACATAATTATCAGCGTTCTCAAGAAATGAACAATACCCTCAATGAGGCTGGAATAGAAGATTCTATTGAAAACAATCAAATGATTGTTGAAAATCTTTTGGATGCGGCAAAAGAGGTCACAGATGGAAATACAGAAATTATAAGTTACATTGAGGGGGTGAATGGTAAAGTACAAGTAGTTAGCAGGTGGAAAATACTACCTGATGGAACACCGTATTTAGCGACCGTCATATTAAAGCCTATGAAGTAGAAGGGAAACAAGATGGAAGAATATGAATATTTAGAGAATTTAAATAGTGAGGAACTTGCTAAGATTATTGATCAAATGCTTGATTTTGAGGAAACAACAAAGGCACTTATGATTCTTGAAGAAAAGGATTCACAGAAAGCCTTAGAACTTGGAAAAGATATTATTAAAAATAATAAAGGGGATGATTATCTACAAGCAACAGTTTGGAATGTTTTCTTTTTTGACAATCAAAAGGACATGATAGATGTACAGAAATTGTTAGCTTTATTACTTGGAATCTATCAAAAAGGTGTGGTCAAGGAAGTTATTTTGGGATATGAGCCTGCAGATGATGATATGATGATATTAAGGGTAGCCCGAAAACAAATAGAAATGTTAAACGAGAATGTTTTTAATTCTCGGTGGGCATGTAGTGTTTATAATTTTGCAAAACATATGAAACTTTAGGGGTTGCGAGAGAGGGGGCTGGGTATTACTACCGCACAACTTGAAGCATCAGCCGGAGCGCTGACCGCCGGGGCAGTATACCGAATATCCGGTAGCGGCGCAGGGCTTGGCACAGCAGGCTTTGCTGGGAGGGGGAAGTGGTATTGAGAGTGGTAGTAAGACTGATTTTTATTATCATTCATGTGCTGATGAAGTTGCAGATATTATTGCGGATACAGGATTTAGAACAGATTTACCAAATGAAAGAGCAGCATTTCAGAATAATAGATATGGTAGAGGTGTATATTTAGCAGATTCTCCTGCAACAGCTTTGGCTGAAAGGCCAGGTGGAACAATTCTTAAGGTAAGTGGAAACACAGCCTGCAAATAAAAAGTCAAGGCTAAAATGAAAGAACTTTGAAAATTTTATACAGGTTGAAAATTAGACGTCAAAACAAGACCACCACACCAGTGCTGGTCTGAAAGGTATAGTAGATAATTAAGATTTTGGAAGAGATAAACGTCCTCTCACAAGTCATCCATAACGTAAATGAAAGAAAAACGGTGCAGACAAATATGATTTCCTTTGTGAGCCATGGAGATAAGACTCTTCAGAGGCTTATCGGAATGCCCGGCGAACAGGAACATCATATTTCGTCTGTACCGTTTTTCTTTTCATAAACCTATAAAATCACGACTTGCGAGAGGACGCTTATATCTGCCCTTCACAACCTATAACCGCACCACAGAATCTGCGACACTACGCCAGTTAAACTCCGGTTTATAACTCCGGCAGGAGTTTTAAAAATTCTTCCGTAGATTGTGACACTGGCAAAGTTGGATTTATCGAAGCTACCATCTGACGGGATGGTAGTTTTTCTTTTGTTTTCACAACATACAGGTCTTTGGATTCCCGGCTTAAGCAGTAGTCCGGGATAAAGGCTATTCCAAGTCCGATGCGGGCAAGGTCAATTAACAGGTCATTACTGCTTAATTCCACTTCCGGGATTAACTCTAACTGATGCTGCAAAAACAGGTTGTGCAGAAATTCACTTGTGGTACTCTTGCGGTCAAGCATGAGGATCGGATACTGTTTCAGTTCTTCAAACGGAATCTCCTGCTGTTTCAGATTGAAGTAGGCAGGGTTCGCAATGAAAACATCGGTAAAATTGCAGACTGTTTTCTGAATATAGGAATGATTCAAATGTGCATTTGGGAAGTTCGTCACGATCAGATCCACTTTTCCCTGCTCTAAGAGATCCACACAGCTTACAGAAGTTGCATTGGTTACTTTGATTGGCACATTTGGAAACTTCTTGTGGAACTGCTTTAAATAAGGAACTAAAAAGTAACGGCAGATCGTATCGCTGGCACCGATGTGGAGCTGTCCAAGTCCAAGGCTGCCAGAATCGAGAAGCTGGCTCTCACCGCGCTGGATTAAGTTCATGGCAGGCTCAATGTGCTTTAAGAGTACTTTTCCGGCAGGGGTGAGCTGTACTTTTTTCGTGCTCCGGATGAAAAGAGGCTGCTCTAATTTTTTCTCCAATGTCTTGATCGACTGGCTGACAGCCGACTGTGAAATGTATAACTGTTTACTTGCCTCGGAAAAACTCAAAGAGGTTGCAACATAATAAAAAACTTTATATAACTCGTAGTTGATATCCATAAAAATGCGTGTACCTTTCCAATAAGGTTTCCAGGTTAGAGAAAACCTCAGATTATAATGAGCGTATATACAGACTGATGTGCCTGAATAGATATAATTATAAGACGTACTTATAATTGTGTCAATCGATTCTTATGATTAAATGAGTGTGAAGTGTGCGTGATAAATAGTAGATTAAATATTAAATGAACTTATAAAACAAATTAAATATATTAATTATGCTAATCTAATACCATATGTTATACTATCCTAAGATTGAATCGCAATGACTCAGTACGTCATAATTGCGAAGCGTAATATCTGGCGTGGCAGAAAAAATCATGCCAGAAGCAGAATAAAAGAAAACATATCGCGAAAGGAAAAGGGAACATTTATGAGCAAGGTAAGAAGAGTTTATGTAGAAAAGAAACCGGCTTTTGCAGTCAAGGCAAAAGAGTTACAGGCTGAGATTAAGAGCTATCTTGGAATTTCTTCCGTGACAGGTGTACGTGAACTGATTCGTTATGATATAGAAAATATTTCAGAGGAGACCTACAAGAAGGCACTGGTCACTGTTTTTTCAGAGCCGCCGGTAGATACGGTTTTCGAGGAAACCTTCGAACTTGGCAATGCAAAAACTTTTTCTGTAGAATATTTACCGGGACAGTTTGATCAGAGAGCAGATTCCGCAGAACAGTGTGTGAAATTATTAAACGAAGAGGAAGAACCGGTTATCCGTACCGCAACTACTTATGTGATCGAAGGCGATATCACAGAGGAGCAGTTAGAGGCGATCAAGCATCACTGCATCAATCCGGTTGATTCCAGAGAGACAGGTCTTGAGAAACCGGAGACTTTGGTACAGAATTTTGAAGAGCCAGCAGATGTGATCTCTTTTGTGGGATTTGCAGATATGCCGGAAGCACAGTTAAAAGAGCTTTACAGTTCTTTAAACCTTGCCATGACATTCAAGGATTTCTTACATATCCAGAATTACTTTAAAAAGGAAGAACACAGAGACCCATCCGTAACAGAGATCCGTGTTCTTGATACCTACTGGTCAGACCACTGCCGTCATACAACATTCTCCACAGAGTTAAAGGATGTGAAGTTCGATGACGGATTTTACAGAAAACCGATCGAAGAGACTTACAATGACTATCTGAATACATTCAAAAATCTTTATGAAGGACGTTCCGACAAGTTTGTCTGCTTAATGGATATTGCATTACTTGCCATGAAGCGTTTGAAAAAAGAAGGAAAATTACAGGATCAGGAAGAATCCGATGAGATCAATGCATGCTCCATTGTTGTTCCAGTAGAAGTGGACGGACAGACCGAAGAGTGGCTTGTCAACTTCAAGAATGAGACACATAACCATCCGACGGAGATTGAGCCTTTCGGTGGTGCAGCTACCTGTCTCGGTGGTGCGATCCGTGATCCGTTGTCAGGACGTACTTATGTATACCAGGCAATGCGTGTGACAGGAGCAGCAGACCCGACTGTATCTGTGAAAGACACGTTGCCGGGAAAACTTCCACAGAAGAAAATTGTCCGCGAGGCAGCTCACGGTTACAGTTCCTATGGTAACCAGATCGGACTTGCAACCGGTTATGTAAAAGAAGTATACCATCCAGACTATGTCGCAAAACGTATGGAGATCGGTGCTGTTATGGGTGCTGCTCCAAGACGTGCAGTTCAGAGACTGACTTCTGATCCGGGCGATATCATTATCTTACTCGGAGGACGTACCGGACGTGACGGTATCGGTGGTGCAACCGGTTCGTCTAAAGCGCACAATACGCAGTCTACTTCCGTTTGTGGTGCAGAAGTCCAGAAAGGTAATGCTCCGACAGAACGTAAGATCCAGAGATTATTCCGCCGTGAGGAAGTTGCCCACATCATTAAAAAATGTAACGATTTCGGTGCAGGCGGTGTGTCTGTGGCAATCGGTGAATTAGCAGACGGACTTCGCATTAATTTAGATAAAGTTCCGAAAAAATACGCAGGACTTGACGGAACAGAGCTTGCAATCTCTGAATCCCAGGAGCGTATGGCAGTTGTTGTAGCTCCGGAGGATGTACAGACCTTCTTAGGATACGCAGCTGAGGAGAACTTAGAGGCTGTGGAAGTTGCAGTTGTGACAGAAGATCCAAGACTTGTATTAGAGTGGAGAGGAAAAGAGATCGTAAATCTTTCCAGAGCATTCTTAGATACAAACGGTGCACATCAGGAGACCAACGTAGAAGTTGAGATGCCTGAGGAAAAAGAGAACTATTTCAAAAAGATCGCAGCACCAAAAGTAGCAGAGGCAGTTGCGGCAAATGATATGAAAGCTGCATGGATGACAGAGCTTGCTGATTTAAATGTCTGCTCCCAGAAAGGTCTTGTGGAGATGTTCGACGGTTCCATCGGTGTGAACAGCGTTTACATGCCATTCGGTGGAAAATACCAGCTTACAGAGACACAGTCCATGGTTGCAAAGCTTCCGGTTGCAAAAGGAGACTGCGATACCGTGACCATGATGTCTTATGGTTTTGATCCATACTTATCAAGCTGGAGCCCATACCACGGATCTGTTTACGCAGTATTAGAATCCTTGTCCAGAATTGTAACAGCAGGCGGTGATTACAAGAAAGTACGTTTCACTTTCCAGGAGTACTTCCGCAGAATGAGCGAGGATCCAAAACGCTGGAGCCAGCCATTTGCAGCATTACTTGGTGCTTACAATGCACAGATCGGCTTCGGGCTTCCATCCATCGGTGGAAAAGATTCCATGTCCGGAACATTCAATGATATTGATGTTCCACCAACACTTGTTTCATTCGCTGTGGATATCGCAAAAGAAAAAGATATCATCACACCGGAATTAAAAGCAGTGGGAGACCAGTTAGTACTGTTTACAATTAAAAAAGATGAATTTGACCTTCCGGATTACGCACAGGTCATGAAATTATACGATACCATCCATGCACTGATCCAGGCTGGCGTGATCGTATCCGCTTATGCACTTGACGGAAAAGGACTTGTAGCAGCAGTCAGCAAAATGGCATTCGGTAACAAGCTTGGTGTTACAGTAAATGAAGATGTTTCCAAAGAAACATTATTCGCTCCGGGATTCGGTAACATTGTGGCAGAAGTTCCGGCTGAAAAAGTTGCAGAGGTAAAAGCAGCATTCGATGCAGCAGGACTTGCAGGATACGAAGCACTTGTCGGATGGGTAAATGAAGAAGAAAGCTTTATTTACGGTGACATGAGAATTTCCATGGAGGAAGCATTACACGCATGGACAGCTACGTTAGAAAAAGTTTTCCCAACCCGTGCAACAGAGAATAAGGATGAAGTTAAAACAGGATTATACAAAGCGGACAACATTTATGTATGCAAAAACAAAGTGGCAAAACCAACTGTATTCATCCCTGTATTCCCGGGAACTAACTGCGAGTACGACAGTGCAGATGCGTTTGAGCGTGCAGGTGCCAATACCATCGTTAAGGTATTCAAAAACATGAATGCAAATGACATCCGTGAATCTGTAGATGAGTTTGTAAAAGCAATCGAACAGTCCCAGATCATTATGTTCCCGGGCGGATTCTCCGCCGGTGACGAACCGGACGGCTCTGCAAAATTCTTTGCGACTGCATTCCGCAATGCGAAGATGACAGAGGCAGTCATGAAGCTGTTAAATGAGAGAGACGGACTTGCACTTGGTATCTGTAACGGATTCCAGGCACTGATCAAATTAGGATTAGTTCCACACGGAGAGATCTGTCCACAGTCAGCTGAGTCACCGACTCTGACATACAATACCATCGGACGCCATGTGAGCAAAATGGTTTACACAAAAGTTGTTTCCAACAAGTCCCCATGGTTACAGGGTGCAGAGCTTGGAAAAGTATATTGCAATCCGGCATCCCATGGCGAAGGACGTTTCGTAGCACCACAGGAGTGGTTAGACAAGCTCTTTGCAAACGGACAGGTTGCTACCCAGTATGTGAATGAAGCCGGTGTTCCGACCATGGATGAAGAATGGAATGTCAACGGTTCCTACATGGCGATAGAAGGTATCACAAGCCCGGATGGCCGTGTACTTGGCAAGATGGCTCACTCTGAGAGACGTGACAGAAGTGTTGCAATGAACATCTATGGTGAGCAGGATATCAAGATCTTTGAATCAGGTGTGGCTTACTTCAAATAAAACAGGCAATATTATTTATAAAAGATGAAAAAGACTTTGTGGAGTGTATAAACTCTGCAAGGTCTTTTTTACGTCTTACGGTACAAACTTTACCACTTACATGAAAGCTATTTACAAATATAACACCATTTTCTATACTGAGATAGTCGATAAGGACAACGAAAACATGAAAGGTAAAGGGAAAAGGAATGAAGGTTACATCCAGCAGACTGATCGAACAGAAAAAACCAGTCCTGAAACAATTATTAGATAGATTGCTGCAGACATATTCGTATGCATCCATTCTGATGACAGATTCAAAAGGCAAACAGTACACCATTTCAAAACAGGGAATCAGCATTACGGAGAACATGTTTGTGGAGTTAGGATATGTGGTAAAAGTATACGATGGCGAGAGCTATGGAGAATATGCGTTCAGCCACATTGATGAGAATGAGATTGACACCATTGCGGAGGAAGTAAAAAATCATGTGATGCCGTGGGCAAAAAAGCTTCCGGATGACATGAAAGTGAAACAGTATCCAGAAATTCCGGACGAAGCATATCATTTTGAAAAAAGCACTGACTATGAAGTTTTGCCGGAAGAATTAGGCGATGAGGAGATCGTAAAACGCCTTGGCGCAGTGCGTGAAAAAGCAATGGCACAGGATGAAAAAATCGTTGAGATCAAGACAGCATGCGTTTACCAGATTTATCACAAATTATTTTTATCTCCAAACAAAGACATGACGCAGAACGTCATGTGGACAAACGGCATGATCATGGGACTGATCCCGAAGGGCGAGGAGATGAAGATGGCATTTGACAGCTGCTCCGGCTGTGGCGGAATGGAAATTTTAGATGACATGGAAACAAAAATCCCACCATTAGTGCAGAAACTCAATGATCTTGCCACAAGTGAACCAATCACACCGGGCGAGTATGACTGCATCTGTGCACCGGATGTCACAGGCATGATCGTGCATGAAGCATTCGGACACGGTGTTGAGATGGATATGTTTGTGAAAAAACGTGCGCTGGCAGAAAAATACATTGGCGAATATGTGGCATCCCCGTTAGTTACCATGCATGACGGTGCTGCAGCAGCATCTGAGACAGCAACCTTCTTTTTTGATGATGAGGGAACACTTGCGCAGGATACCGTCATCATTGATAAAGGAATCTTAAAGACCGGAATCTGTGATGCACAGGCTGCTATGGCACTTGGCACAAAACCGACCGGAAACGGAAGAAGGGAAAAGAATAGCCACAAAGCGTACACGCGGATGACCAATACTTTCTTTGAACCGGGCACCGATAAAGTGGAAGATATGATCTCCTCTATTTCCTATGGCTTTTATCTGGAAAATGCGAGCAGCGGCATGGAAGATCCGAAAAACTGGGGAATCCAGTGCTTAGTTGACATTGCAAGAGAGATCAAAGACGGTAAATTTACCGGAAAAGTATTTTCTCCGATCGTTCTGACCGGATATGTACCGGACTTGTTAAAATCCATTTCCATGATGTCCGATAAATGTGAACTTGCAGGAACCGGCTACTGTGGAAAAGGACACAAAGAATGGGTAAAAGTATCGGACGGCGGCCCATACATCAAAGCGAAAATCAGACTGGGCTAGAAAGGGGAAAAACAATGCGAGAAAAAATATTACAGGCAATCAGAAAAAATGAGATTCAGACCTACTCTGTCACAGAAAAAACAACTGAAGGTGCAGAACTTTATTTTATAAAAAAAGACCTTGATATGCGCAGGATGAAACAGGATGCGGTGTCTGCGGTTACCATTTACCGTGATTTTGAGGCAGACGGAAAGAAAATGCGTGGTTCCGCAAATATCAACATTTTTCCGGAGATGACACAGGAGGAAGTAGATAAGGCGGTAAAAGGTGCTTATTACGCAGCTTCCTTTGTAAAAAATCCATTTTTTGAACTTCCAAAAGGGAAAAAAGAGGATAAAGTGCAGGTAAAAAGCACACTTTGTGGAAAAAGCCTTGAGGAGATCGGAGATGCATTTGTAAAAGCGCTTTACTGCGTGGATGTGCAGGACGATGCATTTATCAATACGGCTGAGTTTTTCATGGAAAAAACGACGACTGCGATTTACAATTCAGAGGGTATTGATGTTTCCTATGAAAAAAACAGTGTGAACGGAGAGTTTGTCGTACAGTGTATTACACCACAGGATGTCGAGCAGTATCAGGAGTTCGCATATGATGATCTTGACACAGAGGCACTGACGGCACAGGCAAAAGAAGCATTGGAACGGGTATGCGACAGGGCAAGGGCGACAGAAGCACCGGAAAAAGGAAACTATAAGCTGCTTCTTTCCGGAAAAAATGTGCGCACACTGATCGATTTTTACATGGACCGGTCATCCTCCGGCATGGTCTATCCGGGTTATTCTAACTATCAGGCAGGAATGGATGTGCAGGGAGAAAAAGTGCAGGGAGAAAAATTAAATATCACGCTCCATGCATCCAATCCTTATTCAAGTGAGGGAATCCCGATGAAAGATCTTACACTATTAAAAGAGGGAGAACTGAAGGCAATTCATGGAAATGCCCGGTTTGCATACTATTTAGGTGTCGAGCCGACCGGAATCTACAGTGCGGTAAAACTGGATAATGGCACAAAAGCTTTTGAGGAGATGAAAAAAGAACCATACCTTTATGTGGTAAGTTTTTCTGACTTCTCCATGGATAGCTTAAGCGGATATTTTGGCGGCGAGATCCGTCTGGCATATCTTTCTGACGGTGAGAAAGTGACACCGGTAACCGGAGGTTCCGTCAGCGGCAATCTGTTGGAATTACAGAAAGATATGGCATTTTCCACCGAGCGTTATAAAGATAAAGATTATGACGGACCATTTGCGGTCGAATTTCATGGGGTAGCGGTCGCAGGAAAATAAGGTTTTCATGATGGCGAACATGAGATGCAAGGTAAATAAAAGCAGAAAACAAAAAGGAACATTACATAAATGGAACCAAAAAAGTTTCCGTTTATGTAATGTTCTTTTTTGGTGGAGGCAGATAAAATGGAGAAGAAAAACAAATGAAGAGGAGAGAAAAACATGAAGAAAAATCTGAAAAACAAAATCAAAAAGATGGTTGCAGGAATGATGCTTGCCTGTTCACTGCTTACATTGTTTGGTGGAGTAAGCAGTGATGGGATTGTGCCTTATGGAGAAACTGTAATTGATGGGGTTCAATGGATTGCCTAAACCAGAGTGATATCAAAATCTTTCAATAAGTATTCTTTTAGAACATCGGAATTTGGTTTAGTTTCATAAAGCTCCTGAATAGCGCAGGCATAATGACCATAACATTTTACCATAGTATAGTTGTGAACTTCTCCAAGAGCCTGCGCATAATAAAAAAAGAAGTATCCTAAATTGCATAAGACTTTCTTTTGAGCACTAAAATATTTTTCGGAGAATAAATCTAATAATTTGTAAAAATGTTTGTCTATGTACAAATTTGTGCAAAAAAATGTCAAAACAGGCGAAAGAAAAGTGGCTGTAAAACAAATATCAAATGAATTTAATCCGCAATAGTCAAGAATTTTAGAAAAATATAAAATACTTTTATTTGGGTCAATTGATTGATAGTTAATAGCAATATTTGTTAAGAGTGAAAGTTCTGCCCATGATAATCGATAATTATAAATAAGATGTATATCAAAATCTGGCAGAGTGTATGATAATGCATTTGACAAAATTTTTATTTTTTCCTGAGAAGATAGTGTACTGTTTATTGCGTAACTTAAATCAAATAATTGTTTTGGTAAAACATCTTTTTGAGTAAGTACAGAACCTAATTGGCTTAAATGCAGTGACACGGTATCAATCTGATATTTTGGAGTATGCATTAACTTAAATTTTAATTCATAGATTTTACTTTCACGTTCGCTTCCCCAGAAAGTAAAACCGCGTTCTGATCTGCCAAGCCGCTGTAATAAAGCCTCTGTTAAAAAGATATCTGGCTGCAGGGTGTCATTTTCAATTTTTGAAAGCTTGGATTTCGAACATAATCCCTGACATAATACAATCTGTGAAATACTCTGTTCGGTACGAAGGTCATGAATTAATCTGCCAATTGTTAAAATGTCAGGGGAGAAAAAGTCATAAGTACCATCTGTTAAATCAGAGGTGTTTATGGCTTTTTTGATTGGAAAAATAATCAGAGGAATATCATCCATTTGTGCCAGGTAATCATCTAGTGAAAACAGATGTCTGCTTAAAACATAGTTTCTGCAAATGGTGGCATAGCAGCTTTCAATGGAATGAGCCGCATAAAAGGTATTCTTAAAATAGGTGTAGGCAGTTTCAATTTCGCCAGTATAATAGTAACCCAGAGAAGTCAGAAAAGTTAATTCCAATAAAGCGGAATCATCAGAATTCTGTACCATTTTGTGGCGGTTACTGTCTGCTATGGAAAGAGCCTCGTTGTAATCTTTCATTTCTAATAAATATTTTGTGTAGACAATGGCGTATTGTGCATATAAAGAATCTTTTTTCAGGTAATCGATTTCAGCGTTTGCAAGATAGGAAGCAATTTGTGAACAGATGTTATAACAAAGATCGCTTTTTCCCAGATAAAGTAATTCCTGTGCAACTCCAATAAGCAGTTCGATTTCAACAATAGATAATAAAAGATGATGAAAATCTGAATAGTCAATTTCAGGACGTGTTATATGGAGCGCGGAAGAAAAAAGGTCATAAAGGGCATGATGGTCTGCACAGCCAGAGCACACCTGAATCTGACCGTTTAAATAAAGATATTCCTGATAATAGAGTTTGTTATCTGCAAAGTTCCATTCTTCCAGCTTATTTAATTCCTCATATGCCTGACTTAACTGCCAGGAACCCAGATAGAAGCGCGCACGATTGAGGGTATAGAAACAGTCAAAGTCTGTTCTGCTTGCAAAGATCGGGTAAACTTCGCAGGGAGCACCCGCATGAGCCATAAGTGCTTGAAATGTGACAGGACTGACACCGGCGGAACCATTTTCGATTCTTGAAAGAGAGAGAACAGAACATACCCCTTCGGATAACTGTTCCTGTGTTAACCCCGCTTTGATCCGTGCTTCGCGGATTGTTTTTCCTGCATTTCTGACACTCATTTGTAATAACCTCTAATCAACATATATTTTAAGATAAATTATATAGCGGAAAAAAGAAAAAGACAATGTATATCAATAAATTCGATGTATACATAAATGGAAACTTTTTTGTTTCTGGTTACTTATATTACGAATTTAGCTGGAT
>ENA-UOJD01000655-UOJD01000655.1-human-gut-metagenome-genome-assembly--contig:-P48-NODE-655-length-45372-cov-14.354790_pt1 | contig 45372 bp, 38 predicted proteins | sample MGYA00242342_ERZ723889 | MGnify/ENA metagenome assembly ERZ723889 | reverse complement strand
GTCTCCCTGCGGGTCGGTCGGTCCGCGTATCTGACAGGCCACCGGCCTGTCATTCACCACTGCGGACCCCTCAAGGGTAAGGCTTTGGGGGGTGCGCCCTCGGGGGGAAGGCTGACGGGGTGCAGGGGGAGAAAAAAGGAAGCACCCGGGCGGGTGCTTCCCTGTATGTTATTCGATGGCGATGATGTAGTAGTACACCGGCTGGCCGCCGGGAAGGGCGGCGACCTCGGCGTCGGGGCAGATCGTCTCGAACACCTTGGCGGCGCGGGCGGCGTCGTCCTCGGTGACACCCTGGCCGGAGTAGACGGTGACGAACTCGGCGTTCTTATCAGCGGCTACGTGAGCCAGCTTATCCAGCAGCACGTCCAGGCTGCGGTCGGTGCCCAGGAGCTTGCCGTCGCACAGGGCCAGATAGTCGCCCTCGTTGATGGCGAAGCCGTCAAAGTCGGAGTTGCGGGCGGCGTAGGTGATCTGGGCGGTGGTGACGTTGGCGGCGGCCTCGGTCATGGCGGCCAGGATGGCCTGGGGATCGTCGTTGTCCGGGTCCACGGCCATCATGGCGGAGATGCCCTGGGGCACGGTGGCGGTGGGCACCACGATGACCTGCTTTTCCGTCAGGCCCACGCACTGCTGGGCGGCCATGATGATGTTCTTGTTGTTGGGCAGGATGAACACGATCTCGCTGGGGGTGCGGTTGACCTCCTGCAGGATGGCCTCGGTGGAGGGGTTCATGGTCTGCCCGCCGGAGACGATACGGTCCACGGTCAGGTCGCGGAACACGGCCTCGAGGCCCTCGCCGGCGCAGACGGCCAGGAAGCCGTAGCGCTTTTCCGGCGCGGCCACAGCGGTCTCGCCGCGCTCCAGCTCGGCCTCGACGGCGTCCAGATCGTCGGTGGACTGGGCTTTCTTGCCGGCGGCCAGGTCGGCGGCCTGGGTACGCATATTCTCGATCTTGGCCAGCTCCAGCGTGCCGTATTTCTGGGCCTCGTTCAGGGCGTCGCCGGGGGTGTCGGTGTGGACGTGGACCTTGAAGGCCTCGTCATCCTCGCCAATGACCAGGCTGTCGCCGATGCTGTTCAGATAGGCGCGCAGGCCGTCCAGGGGCTTGTCGGAGGTCTTGCGGACGATGAACACGGTGTCGAAGGCGAAGGTAATGTCCTCGTCGCCGATGGCGGCGAAGTCCGCCTTCTCCTCGGCAGTATCGGCCACCTCAGGCACGGGCTCGCCCCGCAGGGCGCGGAGCATACCCTCCAGAATGATGAGGTAGCCCTTGCCGCCGGCGTCCACCACGCCGGCCTTTTTCAGCACGGGGTTCATCTCGATGGTCTCCGCCAGGGTGGTATAGCCGGTCTTGATGGCCTCGTCCAGCACGAACTCGGCGTCGTTCTTCTCGCCGGCGGCCTCCAGCGCACGCTGGGCGGCCAGGCGGGAGACGGTGAGGACCGTGCCCTCGGCGGGCTTCATCACCGCGCCGTAGGCAGTGGAAACGCCCTCCTGCATGGCCTCGGCCAGCAGGGCGCCGTCGGCGGTGTCGTGGCCCTTGAGGACCTTGCTCATGCCGCGGAACAGCAGGGACAAAATGACGCCGGAGTTGCCCCGGGCACCCCGGAGCAGGCCGGAGGCCGTCAGCTTGGCGGCCTCGTCCACGGTGGCGGGCTCGGCCTTGCGGAGCTCGTTCACCGCCGTCTGGATGGTCAGGGACATATTGGTGCCGGTGTCGCCGTCGGGCACCGGAAATACGTTCAGGTCGTTGATGGCCTGTTTCTGCGCGGTGATGCAGGCGGCGCCGAAGGCGACCATCTGCTTGAAGGCGCCGCCGCTGATCTTATCTGTCATGTCTGTTCTCCTTCCGGGCGCGTCACACGGTGACGGAATCCACGCAGACATTCACCGCTTTGACGGTGACGCCGGTGTTGAGGTTGACCACATACTTGACCTCGCCCATAATGGATCGGCAGACTGTGGCGATGTTGACGCCGTTTTCCACGACGATGTGCAGCTCGATGGACACGGTGCCGTCATCATTGTATGTGACCTTGACGCCCTTGCTCATGGCCTCGGGCCGCAGGAGATGCACCAGCCCGTCAGTCATGCTGCGCTGGGCCATGCCCTTGACGCCGAAGCAGTTGGTGGCGGCCGCGCCGGTGATGGTGGTGAACACGGCGTCGCTGATGGTGATCTCGCCGTTTTCGGTGGGGACTTTTATCATAGCGGACTTCCTTTCTGCGGAAATGGCATAATAACACACGATAATATGGAGTATTATATACTACTTTCTCCGGGATTACAATAGAGATTTTACCGGGGCGGCATATGGGCAGGTTTCCCGCGCGGCTTTGAAGGCGCGGCGAAGAAAGGGAGCGCCCCGCGGGGCGCTCCCTTGTGCGTTACTGCTTGTAAGGTACGTGCCAGATGGTGTCGGCGTACTGGGAGATGGCCCGGTCGGCGGCGAAGACGCCGCTGCGGGCGATGTTGGTGAGGCTCATGCGGTTCCACGTCTCCCGGTCGCGGTAGGTGTGGCGCATCCGGGATTCGGCCTCGCAGTAGGCGGCGAAGTCGGCCAGGACCATGTACTGGTCCGCCTGACCGTCCATGCCGGTGACCAGCCGCTGGAACAGGTCCTCGTAGGTAACGCCGTCCCGGAAGCCAACCTTCAGCTGGTCCAGCACGCGGCGCAGCACCGGGTCGCGCTGGTAGAGCAGGTTGGGGTCGTAGGTGTGGCGCAGGTGCTCCACCTCATCGGCATGAAGGCCGAAGAGGAACATATTGTCGTCGCCCAGCAGGTCGTGCATTTCCACGTTGGCACCGTCCAGGGTGCCGACGGTCAGCGCGCCGTTCATCATAAACTTCATATTGCCGGTGCCGCTGGCCTCCTTGCCGGCGGTGGAGATCTGCTGACTGACCTCGCTGGCGGGCATGAGGACCTCGGCCAGGGAGACGCGGTAGTTCTCCAGGAACACCACCTGGAGCCGATCTTTGCACAGCGGGTCGCTGTTGATCTGGTCGGCCAGGGAGTTGATGAGGTGGATGATGCGCTTGGCCACGGCGTAGCCCGGGGCGGCCTTGGCGCCGAACAGGAACGTCTGGGGCGGGAGGTCCAGGCTGGGGTCATCCTGCAGGCGCTGGTACAGGTAGATGATCTGCAGGGCGTTCAGCAGCTGGCGCTTGTACTCGTGCAGGCGCTTTACCTGCACATCGAAGATGGCGTCGGTGTTCAGCACCACACCCTGGTGCTTCCTGGCGAAGGCGGCAAAGGCAAGCTTGTTCTGATGCTTGATGTCCTCCAGACGCTGAAGGACCGCCTTGTCGCCGGCGTAGGCCTCCAGCTTTTTCAGCTCCTGCGGATGGGTGAGATAGCCCTCGCCGATCAGGTCACGGAGCAGTCCGTCCAGACCGGGGTTGATCTGGGGCACCCAGCGGCGGTGGTCGATGCCGTTGGTGACGTTCTTGAACTTGTCCGGCATCATCTGGCAGGCGTCCTTGAACAGGTCCTTCCGCAAAATCTCGGAGTGCAGGGCGCTGACGCCGTTGACGGCCATGCTGCCGGCGATGCACAGGTTGGCCATGCGGACGCCGCCGTCCCAGATAATGGCCAGCTTGGCGGTCTTGGCCGGGTCGTGGAAGAAGTCCTCCACCTGCTGCTGCCAGCGGCGGGAGATCTCCTGCAATATCTGCCACACGCGGGGCAGCAGCGTTTCGAACAGCTGCTGCGGCCAGACCTCAAGGGCCTCGGAAAGCACGGTGTGGTTGGTATAGGCCACGCAGTGGGTGGTGATGTTCCACGCCTCGTCCCAGCCCATGCCGGCATCGTCGATGAGGATACGCATCAGCTCCGGGATCACCAGCGTGGGGTGGGTGTCGTTGATCTGGATGACATTCTTCTCATGGAAGTTCTTGAGGGTACCGTACTGCTGGATGTGCTTGCGGGTGATGGACTGAATGGTGGCGGACACGAAGAAATACTGCTGCTTCAGCCGCAGGGACTTGCCCTCGTAGTGGTTGTCCTCGGGGTAGAGCACCTGACTGATGGCGTCAGCCATGGCGCGCTCCTCGGCGGCATGGAGGTACTGGCCCTCGCTGAAGAGCTTCATGTCGATGGGTTTGGGGCTGCGGGCCTGCCACAGGCGCAGGGTGTTCACATGGTCGGTGTCGTAGCCGGCGATCTCCATGTCGCAGGGGATGGCCAGCACACGGGTGTAGTCCTCATGGACCACCATCAGGTGGTTGTTGTCCCAGCGGGTGCGGACCTTACCGCCGAAGCGGACCTCCTCGGCCTCCTGCAGCTTGGGCAGCAGCCACGCGTCGCCCAGCTGCATCCAGTCGTCGGGCAGCTCCACCTGCTGGCCCTCCACGATCTTCTGCTTGAAAATGCCCAGCTCATAGCAGATGGAGTAGCCCGTCGCCGGGATCTCCAGGGTGGTCATGCTGTCCAGATAGCAGGCGGCCAGACGGCCCAGACCGCCGTTGCCCAGACCGGCGTCCGGCTCCATGTCGAAGATATCCGCCGCCTTGAAGCCCAGCTCGCCGATGGCGGCGGTCAGGGGCTCCAGCAGCGCCAGATTGAAGGCGTTTTTCATCAGGCTGCGGCCCATCAGGAACTCCAGCGACAGGTAGTGGACCTTGCGCTTTTCCTCGTGAGCCGTCTCCTCGCGGGTCTGTACGCCGTGCTCGGCCATGATGTCCCGCAGGACCATGGCGCAGGCCTTCATCATCTCGCCGTCGGTGGCCTGCTGCTCGGTGCAGCCGTAGTTGAGGCGCAGCTTCTGCACGATGGCCTCTTTCAGGGTCTCTTTGTTGTAGGTCATATCGGGTAACTCCTCCTTGGGTCAAAGATTCTCATAAATGTGCCGGTAGGCCGCCGCACTGCGGCCCCAGCTGAAGTCCGCGGTCATGCCACGGTATCGAACGGTGTCGAAGCCTGTCCGGTCGCCCCGGTACAGGCCGGTGGCCTGACCGATGACGGAGAGCATGGCCCCGGTGTCATAGTCGCCGAACAGGTAGCCGGTGCCGTCCTCCTGCCCCACCTGGCAGGAGCGCACGGTGTCCGCCAGACCGCCGGTGCTCCGCACGATGGGCACCGCGCCGTAGCGCATGGCGATCATCTGGCTCAGGCCGCAGGGCTCGCTGCGGGAGGGCATCAGGAACAGGTCCGCGGCGGCATAAATGCGCCTGGACAGGTCCTCGGCGTACAGGATCTGCGCCGACAGGCGTCCGGGGTACTGCCCCGCCTTCCAGCGGAAGAAATCCTCATACTGCCCGTCGCCGGTGCCCAACACCACGAACTGGCAGCCGGCGGCCATGATGCCGTCCATGGCCTGCTGCACGAGATCAAGCCCCTTGTGGCCCACCAGCCGCGTCACCATGGCGATCAGCGGCGTGTCCGGCTCCTGGGCAAGTCCGAGGGCAGCCTGCAGGGATGCCTTGCACACGGCCTTGCCGGCCGGGTCTGCCGCCGTGTAATGCGCCGGAAGCGCCGGGTCGGACGCCGGGTCGTAGGTGACGGTGTCAATGCCGTTGACCACGCCGTGCATTTTCCAGCCGATGGCGTCCACCACGCTCTCCAGCCCCTCGGCATAGGCCGGGTCATGGAGTTGGGCGGCGTAGGTGGGACTGACGGTGGTGACGGCGTCCGCCATGAGCATGGCACCCTTCATCAGGTTCACGTCGCCGTCCATGCGGAGAGTGCCGTCGTCGTACCAGCCCCGGTCCAGACCGAAGAGCTGGTCTACGCTGTCGCTGCCGTAGCGGCCCTGATACTCAATGTTGTGAATGGTGAACACCGTGCGGATATGGCGTATCTCCCACCAGCGGGTGGCCGCGTCCTTGAGATAGATGGGTACCAGCGCCGTCTGCCAGTCGTTGCAGTGGAGGATGTCCGGCATCCAGTCCAGGCTGGGCAGCAGGTCGACGACGGCCTTGCTGAAAAAGGCGAAGCGCTCGCCGTCGTCAAACTCGCCGTACAGGCGGCCGCGGCGGAAGTATTTTTCGTTGTCCACGAAGTACCAGGTCACACCCCGGTCATAGAGGGAGAACAGGCCGCAGTACTCATGCCGCCAGCCCAGGTCCACGTAGATATACCGGCGGAAGGTCATTTTCTCCCGCCACTGGGGGCCGATCTTGTCGTACAGGGGCAGAATGACGGCGGTCTCGACACCCTCCGCCGCCAGGGCGGGGGGGAGGCTGCCGGCCACATCGGCCAGGCCGCCGGTCTTGCAGAAGGGATAGGCCTCGCTGGTCACATACAGCAGCTTCATGGCAGGCTCCTTTCTCTTACACCGTCGCGCCCTTGGCGATGACGATGGGATAGCGCTCGTGGCCCATCAGGGTCACATTCTCGCTGACGGTGACGTATTTGTCGGTGATCACGCCCCGCAGTATGGCACCGCGCTTGACCACCGTGTCCTTGAACAGGATACAGTTTTCCACGCTGGCACCCTTTTCAATACGCACGTTGCGGAACAGCACGCAGTTTTTTACGCTGCCCTGGATGTCGCAGCCGTCGGCGGCCAGGGAGTTGACGCAGCCGCCCTCCGGGTCGATGTAGCTGGAGGGGGAGTCGTTTTCCTTGCCGTATACCGGACGGTCCGGGCAGAACAGGGCGCTGCGGGTGGCGGTATCCAGCAGCTCCATGCTGCGGTCGTAGTAGTTCTGCAGGGTGCTGATATGGGCGGCGTAGCCGTCGTAGACGTAGCTTTGCAGGCGGAGGCGGCTGCTCATGCCCTGAAGGACATCCCGCCGCAGGCTGTAACGGTTGTGGCTCAGGCACTCCGTCACCAGCTGGATGAGCAGCTCGGTCCGCAGGACAAAGATGTTCAGGCAGCGATAGCCCTCCGGCGTGTGCAGGCCGTAGGCCGTGTCGGTGATGCGGCCCCGGGCGTCCAGCCGGAAGTAGGTATCCTGCCCGTCGCCGGGGACGGCGGTGCAGACGGCGGTGATGTCCGCGCCGGTGTCGATATGGCGGCGGAGCACGTCCTCCAGGGGCGCGTTGATGACCGTGTCGCTGTCGGACAGCACCACGTAGTCCTGGCGGATGCTCTTCAGGTAGTTCATCACGCTGCCCAGGGCATCCACGCGGCCGCGGAACTGGCCGTCGCCGCGGTGCTGCTCATTATAGGCGAAGGCCGGCAGCAGCGTCAGACCGCCGAAGTTGCGGCTCAGGTCCCAGCTCTTGCCGCTGCCCAGGTGGTCCAGCAGCGACTGGCACTTGCCGTGCATGATGACGCCCACGTCCGTGACGCCGGCGTTCACCATGCTGGAGAGGATGAAGTCGATGATGCGGTAGTCACCGCCGAAGGGGATGGAGCCGTGGACGCGATTTTCGATGAGCTCCCGCAGACCGTTTTCCTTGTCGTAGGAGAAGATGATCCCGTGCATTCCGTTCATGGCCGCACCTCCTTGCCGTTTTCGCCCAGCATCATTTTCGGTTCGATGACCGCGCCGTCCGCCACGGAGGTCCGGGGCCCCAGCACGGCGATGCCCCAGTCCTCAAAGGGGACGCTGCCCGGGGCGCCGCCCACCACGGCGTTTCTGCCTACGCGGCAGCCCTCGCCCACGATGGCGTAGGACACCTTCGCGCCTGCCTCGATGACGGCGCCGGGCATGACCACGGAATAGGAGACGGACGCGCCCTCGGCCACGGTGGTGCCGGTGCTGAGGACGGCGTTCTTTACCTCGCCCAGCACGGTGCAGCCCTTGGCCACGGCGCTGTTGCCCACATCGCCCGTTTTACCGATGTAGGTGGGCGGGCAGGTGGGCGTGCGGCCGTAGATGCGCCACTTCTTGTCCAGCAGGTTCAGCCCGGAGCCGGGGGAGAGCATATCCATGTTGGCGTCCCACAGGGAGTCCAGCGTGCCCACGTCCTTCCAGTAGCCCTCAAAGCGGTAGGCGGACATCCTCTCGCCGTTTCGCAGCATAGCGGGGATGATGTTTTTTCCGAAGTCGTTGTCGCTGCGGGGGTCAGTCTCATCATCGATGAGGTACTGGCGCAGCTTTTTCCAGGTGAAGATATAGATGCCCATAGAGGCCAGGTTGCTTTTCGGTTCCTTGGGCTTCTCGGCGAACTCGGTGATGTTGTCCTCGCCGTCCACGGCCATGATGCCGAAGCGGCTGGCTTCCTCCCAGGGGACCTCCATGACGGAGATGGTGCAGTCAGCGCCGGTGGTCTTGTGGCGGCGCAGCATCAGGGAGTAGTCCATCTTATAGATGTGGTCGCCGGAGAGCACCAGTACATACTCCGGATCGTACAGATCCACGAAGCCGATGTTCTGGTAGATGGCGTTGGCGGTGCCCTTGTACCAGACGGCGCCGCCGGCGCTCTGGTAGGGCGGCAGGATATGTACGCCGCCGTTGACACGGTCCAGCTCCCAGGGCTGGCCGCTGCCGATGTAGGTGTTCAGCTCCAGCGGCCGGTACTGGGTCAGCACGCCCACGGTGTCGATGCCGGAGTTGGCACAGTTGGACAGGGGAAAGTCGATGATGCGGAATTTGCCGCCAAAGGGCACGGCGGGCTTGGCCATGCTGCCGGTGAGCACGTACAGGCGGCTGCCCTGGCCGCCGGCCAGCAGCATCGCCACACACTCTTTTTTCATCCTTGCGTACCTCCTGCGTTCTGTTTTTTCCGGGGGCGTTTTCCCTCCCGGCGCAGCAGCACCGCGCCCAAGGGCGGAATGGTCAGGGAAAGGGAAGTCTCCCGCCCGTGGGAGGGGATATCGTCCACGTCGATCCGGCTGCCTGCCGGAAGGGCGCAGCCGCTGCCGCCCCAGCAGGCGTCGTCCGTGTTGAACAGCACCTCGTACCGCGCCGCCGCCGGCACGCCGAAGCGGTAGTTGTCCCAGGGCACCGGCGCGAAATTCACCGCGCAGATCAGCTCGTGGCCCCTGCGGTCCCGCCGCAGAAACACCAGCACGTTGTTGTGGTTATCATCGGCCACCAGCCATGTAAAGCCGTCCCAGTCCCGGTCGTTTTCCCACAGGCACCGGTTGCGCTTATACAGCCGGTTCAGCTGCCGCAGGCACTCATGGCTGGCCCGGCAGGCGGGATCGTCCAGCAGATACCAGTCCAGCTGGCCGCGGAAGTCCCACTCGTGCCACTGGGGCAGCTCGCTGCCCATGAACAGCAGCTTTTTGCCGGGGTGGCACAGCATATAGGCCCAGAAACTCCTTACACCGGCCAGCTGCCGCCAGTCGTCGCCGGGCATCTTGCCCCGGAGAGAGCCCTTCATGTGGACCACCTCGTCGTGGGACAGGGGCAGGACGTAGTTTTCCGAGAAGGCGTAGACCATGGAGAACGTCACGTCCCGGTGGTGGAACTGGCGGAAGTAGGGGTCCATCTTCAGATAGTGGCACAGGTCGTTCATCCAGCCCATGTTCCACTTCAGGTTGAAGCCCAGACCGCCCTGCTCCGGCGGATAGGTGACCAGCGGCCACGCGGTGGACTCCTCCGCCACCATCAGCGCCGCCGGGTCGGCGGCAAAGGCTGCCCGGTTCAGCTCACGCAGGAAGTCGATGGCCTCCAGGTTCTCCCGGCCGCCGTCCTTGTTGGGACGCCACGCGCCGCCCTGCCGGTCATAGTCCAGATACAGCATGGACGCCACCGCGTCCACCCGCAGCCCGTCGATGTGGTATTCCTTCAACCAGTAGACGGCGGAGGACAGCAGGAATTCCCGGACCTCCGGCTTGCCGAAGTCGAATACACGGGTGCCCCAGCCGGCGTGCTCCCATTTCAGGGGGTCGCCGTACTCGTAGAGGCAGGTGCCGTCAAATTCGATAAGCCCGTGGCTGTCCTTACAGAAGTGGGCGGGCACCCAGTCCAGTATCACGCCCAGCCCCGCCCGGTGCAGGGCATCCACCAGGGCCATGAAGTCGTGGGGCGTGCCGTAGCGGCTGGTGGGGGCGAAGTAGCCGGTGCACTGGTAGCCCCAGCTGTCGTCCAGGGGGTATTCCGTCACCGGCAGCAGCTCTACGAAGTTGTAGCCCATGGCCTTTACATAGGAGGGCAGCTCCTTTGCCAGCTCCACATAGCTCAGGGGAGAGCCGTCCTCGTGGCGCTTCCACGAGCCCAGATGCACCTCGTAGATCAGCAGCTCGCCGTTCACCGGCGGCTTTTCCGGCCGCTGCCGCCGCCAGTCATCGTCCCGCCACTGGTATCCGGACAGGTCGTAGACCTTGCTGTCTGTCCCGGGACGGGTGGCCGCATGGAAGGCACAGGGATCGGCCTTCCAGACCACCCGGCCGTCCGCGCCGGTGACCACATACTTGTAGGCGTCGTAGACCTTGGCGTTCTCCGCCGCCGTTTCCCACACGCCAGTATCCAGCCGGGTCATGGGCTGGGGCTGCCAGCCGTTGAAGTCCCCGGCCAGCGCCACGGCGCGGGCGTTGGGCGCCCACACGCGGAAGGTGAAGCCCTGCTCCGCCGGGTGCGCGCCGAGGTAGGTGTAGATGTCGTGGGCCGGGTGCCGCGTCATGTGCTCAGCTCCTTTTCTCTCGCTCTGCTCGTCTGCTCTATGGTAGCACGCCTGTTCCGTCAAAGGGCGCGAAACAGGTCGCTGGTAACGTTACCGACATTGTACCCCATTTTTCCCGTCCCGTCAACAAACAAGGCGCTTTTTGTGCCGCGGCGGGGGCGGAAAAGGGCCGCAAGCACAAAAGGGAAACGCAGGCGCGCTGCGTTTCCCTTTTCGTTTACTCATCCCGCTGCTGCACGGCGCTGCTGCCGTTCAGGCCGAAGTCGTCCGCCACGCTGGCGGTGTCCCGGCGCAGCATGGTCTCCATCACCCGGATATCGCTGTCGATATCCATGGCATCGGTGCGGTACAGCTCGTCCAGCTGGTGCTCGAAGCCCGCCACGATGCTGTCCATGGTCTTTTCGATCTTGGCCTTGGCCTGGCTCAGGTTCTCGCCGCTGACGCCGGCCTCCTCGAAGCTGGCGTAGTTTTCCAGCAGCTTCAGGGTGGTGGGCAGGTAGTAGTTCAGGAACGTGCCGGCGGCGTCACGCTTGGCCTCGTCCTCTTCAATGAGTTTGAAAATACGGCCGGACACCTGCTCCATGCGGTCCAGCTTGGCGCTGATGGCCTCATCGGCGATGCGGTCGTTCAGCTCGCGGATCTGGGCCAGGATGGCGGCGTAGCCCGCCGGCGCGGGCGCGGTCTGTGCGGGCTGACCCTGCTCCGCCTTGGCGCGGTGGGCGGCATCAAAGTACGCCGTGGCGGCGGCCTGGGACTTGAAGAGCATACCGCTGCCCATGTCGATATAGGCCTCGTCACCCCAGAGGCCCTTTTCCAGCATCAGGTTCACGTCCTTCTCCACCCGGCGGCGGGACACGTCGGCGGCCCGGGCCAGATAGTCCAGGGGCACGGCCTGCTTCTGCCCGACGGTGCGGAGGTAGGTGGCAAAGCGCCGCTGGCGGCGCTTCATGGCGCCGCTGCCCAGCAGCAGGGACGCGCCGCCGGCCATCATGCCCAGGGGATAGAACAGCTGCCGGGCAAAGTACCACCACTCGTTGTAGTGGTAGGCGTAGGACAGGTTGTCGCTGACGGCACTGAGCATAGCCACGCAGCCCAGAATACCCAGCACCGCGCCGATGATCTTCATGGTTTTGGCGCCCTTGTCGGAGTAGTTCGGCGTCTCTGTGACCTTGCGGACGGTGTTCTTCGCCGCGGAGGCGCGCGCCTGCGCAGGCTTCGCCTCGGCGCTGCCCGCCGCCGTCCGCTGCCACGCATCCCGCGCCTGCTGGCGCATTTTCCTGCCGCCGCCCTCGCTGAGCTTGCTCAGCAGCAGGATCAGGCCCACAGGCCAGGCCACGGCAAACATCACCGCGATGAATATCCACGAACCCAGGTCGTTATTGTTCTTTTTCGGCGGCTTCGGCTGAAGACCGTTGTTCTCGTCGTATTCGTAGCTCATGCTTCCCCTTCTCCCTTTCCCCGCAGCTTTCGCTTGTTGCCCTTTTCGTCCACGATATAGGTATTCTCCAGCACGCTGCGGGCATTGGCCATTACCGCGTTCAGGTACTCCTGCCGCAGTGCAGCGCGCTCCTCGATCTCCGCGTCTGTCAGCCCCTCGGCCTTGGCCTTGCGGGCCAGCTCGTTGATGCGTGCTATCTTCTTCTCGTCCATAGCTGTTTCTCCCTTATATGTATCGCCGTATGGCCACCGGCAGGCGGCCCTTTTTCGTGGGAGCGCCCACGCTGTCCAATACGCATTTTCCCAGACCGCGGCAGGTGATGGTATCCCCCGCCGACACGGGCTTGTCCGGCTTCACACAGGTGACGTAGTTCACCTGTACGGACCCCTTTTCCACGGCCTCCGCCGCCCGGCCCCGGCTGAGAGAAAATCCCGCCGCCAGCACGTTGTCCAGCCGCAGGGAGGACACCGTGTCCTTTATTTCCTTCACCGCCGCATGGGGGACCGCCAGCGCCGAAAGCGGCAGCGGTGTTACGGTGAGCTTCTCCCGGCCGGCGCTGTCCCAGTTCTGCAGCAGGAAATCCGTCATGGACGGGTCCAGCAGCACCTGACAGCCGCCCTTTTCCACAAGTATATCGCCTATCTTCTCCCGGGTCAATCCCAGAGCCATCAAACTGCCCAAAAAATCCCGGTGGGTCAGGTCGCCGCCGCTGCGGCACGCGGCCCGCACCGCCGCGATCTCCGTGCCGTCCGGCTCCGCCATCCACTCCGGCAGAAACAGCAGCCGCTTTCGCTCCGCGCCGTCATAGCCGCCCCAAAGCACATAGCCCTCCCGGCACCCCAGCGCGTTCAGCAGATGCTGCGCCGCCGCCTGTTCCTGGGGGGAGAGAAAGCCTGTGGCCGTGGGAATGTTCCGCGTGCGGCACTGCTCACACTTATCCCACACGCGGCTCAGCAGCAGCCGTTCCTCCGGGCTGTGGGCGGCTCTGTCCAGCAGTTCACGTCTGTCCATGTTATTCTCCCAAATTCTGCGTGCGGTACAGTGTGGCGTACACGCCGTTCTTCGCCAGGAGTTCCTGGTGGGAGCCCTGTTCGGCGACGACACCGTCCTGTATCACCAGTATCCGGTCGGCCGAACGAATGGTGGACAGCCGGTGGGCGATGATCAGTGTCGTGCGGCCTCGGGCCAAACGGTCAAAGGCGCCCTGGATGCGGGCTTCCGTCACGCTGTCCAGCGCGGAGGTGGCCTCATCCAGTATCAGAATGGGCGGGGCCTTCAGAAACACCCGGGCGATGGCCACCCGCTGCTTCTGCCCGCCGGAGAGCAGCGCGCCCCGCTCGCCCACATAGGTGTCGAACCCGTCGGGCATGGCGCAGATATCGTCGTAGATCTCCGCCTGCCGCGCCGCCTGCTCTACCTCAGCGTCGGTGGCGTCGGGGCGGCCATAGCGAATATTCTCGCGGATGGTGTCGGCAAACAGGAACACGTCCTGCTGCACGATGCCAATGGCCCGGCGCAGGGAGCGCTGGGTAACAGCGCGGACATCGCGGCCGTCGACGGTGATGCTGCCGCTGTCCACGTCGTAGAACCGGGGCAGCAGCTGGCACAGGGTGGTCTTGCCGCCGCCGGAGGGTCCCACCAGGGCCACCGTCTCGCCGACGGGGATGTGCAGCGTCACGTTGTGCAGCACCTCGGTCTTTTCGCCGTAGGCGAAGGAGACGTCGTTCACGTCCACGCGGCCCTGTACATGTTCGAGGGGCTGCGCGTCGGGGGCGTCCTGGATGGACGGCTCGGTGGCCATCAGCTCGATGAAGCGGTGCAGGCCCGCGAAGCCGTTGGAGAACATTTCGGCGAAGTTGGCCAGCTTGCGGATGGGACTGACGAAGGCGGTGACGTATAGGGAGAAGGTGATCAGATCCACATAGTCCATTTTCTCCCCCATGATGAGCCAGCCGCCCACGGCGATCACCGCCACCGGCAATATGCCGGTGCAGAACTCCATCACCGCGTTGAAGCGGCCCATCTCCTTGTGAAAGCCACGCTTGGCGGTCTTGAACACCTCGTTGGCCTCGTCGAACCGCTGCTGCTGGGCTTCTTCGTTGGCAAAGGCCTTAGTGGTCCGCACGCCGGACAGGCCGGACTCGATGGCGGCGTTGATGGTGCCGGTCTTGACCTTGGCAGCCCGGGAGGCGGCGCTCATCTGCCGGCGGCGGCGCAGGGCCATGGTCAGCAGGACAGGCAGCAGCACCAGCAGTACCAGCGCCAGCTCCCAGCGCAGGGTGAACATCACCGCCAGCGCGCCCACGATGGTCACCAGGGAGATGAACAGATCCTCCGGCCCGTGGTGGGCCAGCTCCGTCAGTTCAAACAGGTCACTGGTCAGGCGGCTCATCAGCTGGCCGGTGCGGTTGCGGTCGTAGAAGTCGAAGCCCAGCTCCTGAATGTGGCGGTACAGATCGCGGCGGATATCCGCCTCCACGCGGATGCCGAAGGTGTGGCCCCAGTAGGCCACCACGAAGTACAGCGCCGAGCGCAGCACATAGGCGGCCACCACCACCGCCATGACGATGAAGAATACCCGGAACTGCCGCTGGGGCAGCCAGGTATACATGGCGGCGCGGGACACCAGCGGGAACGCCAGGTCGATGCAGGCGATGAGGAACGCGCAGGACAGGTCCAGGGCGAAGAGCCGCCGGTGGGGTTTGAAGTAGGAGAGGAATATCCGCAGGGGGCTGCGGGTCTGATAATCTTTCGTGGTCATGCTATGCCTCACTCGGTGTTTTTTGAACATATAGTATAGCACATCGGCACGGCGTTCGCAATAGCACACAGCGCCCCGGCTTGCGTGTCGGGGCGCTGCGTGTTATAATTGGGCCATGACCTGGCCGATAGGGCCGTCGATGGTGACGGCGGCGCCAAGACCGCTGCCGGCCCCGCCCTTGTTGATGACCGCCAGCTTATGGCCGCGGTAGTACTGTATCAGCCCGGCGGCGGGATAGACCACCAGCGACGTGCCGCCGATGATGAGCACGTCTGCCTGCCGGATATAGTGGATGGCGCGGGCCATCACGTCCTCATCCAGGGACTCCTCATACAGCACCACGTCCGGCTTAATGATGCCGCCGCAGGTGCAGCGGGGAATGCCGCGGCTCTCCGCGATGCGCTCCACACCGTAGAATTTCCCGCAGCGGGTACAGTGGTTCCGCAGCACGCTGCCGTGGAGCTCAAGGACCTCCCGGCTGCCGGCCTTCTGGTGCAGGCCGTCGATGTTCTGGGTGATGACGGCCTTCAGCTTCCCCTGCCGCTCCCATTCCGCCAGCTTGCGGTGGGCGGCGTTGGGCTGGGCGTCCAGGGCCAGCATTTTGGCCCGGTAGAAGTCGTAGAATTCCTCGGTGTGCGTCTCGTAAAATGTGTGGCTGAGCATGGTCTCCGGCGGGTATTTGAATTTCTGGTGATACAGGCCGTCCACACTGCGGAAGTCCGGGATGCCGGACTCGGTGGATACGCCGGCGCCGCCGAAAAACACGATGTTGTCACTGGCGTCTGTCAGTTCTTTCAGTCTGCGGATGGTGTCGTCCATACTGTCCCTCCATTTCTTTTGTAAGGAGCATACGCTATGAATATTCAGATCTTCGGAAAAAGCAAGTCCTTCGACACGAAAAAGGCGGAGCGCTGGTTCAAGGAGCGCCGCATCAAGTACCAGTACATCGACCTTGTGAGCAAGGGTGTATCGCCGGGGGAGTACCGTTCCATCCGGGCGGCCGTGGGCAGCTTCGACGCGCTGGTGGACAAGGACTGCCGGGCGTATGAGGCGCTGTACATGGCCTATATCACGCCTCAGGCGGCGGAGGAAAAGCTGCTGGAATACCCGGAGCTGTTCGCCGCACCCATTGTCCGCAACGGGAAGCAGGCCACCGTGGGCTATTGCCCGGAGATATGGCAGACGTGGGAATAGGAATAAGGGCTCTCCTCCGTGCGCCGCAGGCGCACGGATATTTTTTAGTCGGTGTAGCTGTGCTCCACCGTGACCACGGCGTAGTAATTGCCGTCCATGGCGCGGACCAGAGCGCGTATCTCCTGCGCTGCCTGGGCCGGGGTCTTGCTGCTGGAGAAGGGCAGCACCGCGTCGAAGATCAGGTTATCGTGTGTGGTGCCCCGCACCACGCGGAAGTCGTGGATGGTCAGGGACGGCTCCACCTGCTTCACCAGCTCCGCCACCTGCTCCCGCAGGCGGGCGATGGACGCGTCGTCCGTGTCCACGGGATCCATGTGGATGACCGCGTGACAGTGGAGCTTCTCCATCAGTTCCTTTTCAATATTGTCGATCACATCGTGCATGGCCATGATGTCCCCGTGGGCGGGGACCTCCGCGTGGAGGGTGATCATCAGACGGCCGGGGCCGTAGTCGTGGACCACCAGATCGTGTACGCCCAACACGGTGTCGTTGGAGAGGACGATATCCCGTATCTGCTGCACCAGCGCCGGGTCGGGCGCCTGCCCCAGCAGGGGGGACAGGGTCTCTTTTGCGGCCTTGTAGGCGGAGAACAGGATGAACAGCGCCACCACCAGGCCCACATAGCCGTCCACCGCCAGACCGGTCCATTTGCCGATGAGCATGGCAAGGAGCACCGCCAGGGTGGAGACGGTGTCGGAAAGGCTGTCCGTGGCGGTAGCCTCCATGGCGGCGGACTTGATCTTCCGGCCGACGGCCCGGTTGTACAGCCACATATAGACCTTCACGCACACGGAGGCGGCCATAATGGCGATAGCCATCAGGGAAAAGGTGACGGCCTCCGGATGGAGGATCTTGTCAAAGGAGGACTTGGCCAGCTCCACGCCCATCAGCAGGATCAGGCCCGCTACGATCAGGCCGGATATGTACTCGATGCGGCCGTGGCCAAAGGGGTGGTCGGTGTCCGGCTTTTTGCCCGCCAGACGGAAGCCCAGCAGCGTCACCGCCGAGGAGCCGGCGTCGGACAGGTTGTTGAAGGCGTCCGCCGTGACGGCGATGGAACCGGACAGCTGTCCGGCGAAGAATTTGCCGATGAACAGCAGAATATTCAGTGCGATGCCCACAGCGCCGCACAGGGTGCCGTAGGCGCGGCGGACGGCGGGGGAGGACACGTTGTCCCGGTCAGGAATGAGCCAGCGGCTCAGCAATCGTATCATAGCAGTCGTCTCCTTTCGGCGGGTAGACCCAGCGCTTTGTCAGCCAATAGCACAGAGGGATGGCGTACAGCAGTATCTCGTAGGGGATGGCGGACATGTCCGCACCCAGCATGGCCAGCGGGATGGACACGGAGATGTTCCAGGGGATCAGCGGTGAGAGGACGATGCCGGAGTTCTCGATGTCAAGGGCCATCTCGCCCCTGCCGTGGCCGCGCTTGGTGTAGTCGTCCTCCAGCAGCTGGTTGCACACCACCGCGCAGGTGGACTGGTTGCAGAACACCATGCTGCACACCACGGAGATCGCCGCGCAGGCGGGGAACCGCCCGGCTCTCCGGGCCAGGCGCTGGGCCAGATGCGCCGCGCCGTTCAGCACGCCCATGCCGCCCAGCAGCCCGGCGTACAGCCCGGTGCTGACGGCCATGATGGTGGCCGAGACCATGGACATCATGCCGCCGCCGGAGAGCACGTCGTGCAGCGCGCCGGGGGCGGGGAGGTAGCCCAGCACCGCATCCCGCAGGGTGGGCAGCAGAGCGCGGCCCTGGGCGAACACCGTCACCAGCAGCGCCGTCAGCGCACTGACGGCCATGGTGGGCCGGATGGGGACCTTGCACAGCGGCAGGATCAGGATCAGCAGCGCCGGGATGGCCGTCCACCAGCTGAGGCTGAAGGTGCCGGACAGCTGGTCCAGCACACCGCTGTCCACCATGGCCAGCGGGTGCGTTACGGACAGGGCGGCGTAGGCCGCGAGGCTGACCAGATAGGGCAGCCAGCCGGTGCGGTGCATCATGTGCAGGTTGTCATAGAGCTTGGTATCGGTGGCGGCGGCCACCAGCGTGGCGCTGGAGGAGGCCGGCGAGCAGCGGTCGCCGAAGTAGGCGCCGGCCACGATGGTCCCCGCCGTGATGGCCACGCTGACGCCGCCGGAGCGGGCCAAGGCCATCAGGATCACGCCCAGGGTGCCCACCACGCCGAAGGACGTGCCCAGGGCGTAGGAGATGAAGCTGGTCAGCAGGAACGTCACCAGCAGGAACAGCTGCGGCGTGATGATGCGCAGCCCGTGATAGATGAAGAAGGCGATGGTCCCGGCGCTGCGCCACAGGGCGGTGATGGCGCCGATGAGCATGTAGATCACGATCACGCAGCACATTTTGCGGCCCTGCGCCCAGGCGGCGTCCCACATGGCCCGCACGGTCATCCCGCGGCGCAGGCCCAGGGCGGCGAAGGCTGCTATGCCCACCCATATCGCAAGGATCAGGGACTGGCCCAAAAGGATGCAGAGACCCACTGCGGCCAGAAACAGCAGAAAACAGAAGACAGCGCCCATGTTACCTCCCCGGGATGGTCAGCGTCATGCGGCAGCACAGATCATCCAGGTCGCTGTCGGTGGCGGCGGGAAGGCGCAGGCGTCCCCCGCATTTGGCACAGGTCAGGTCCACCGCGCCGCGGCGCACCTGCATGGTGTATTCGTGGCTGCCGCAGGTGCAGGTGATGCCGCCCCGGGCGGCGATATCCTTCAGCTCGGACAGCACCTCGTACATGATGACGTTGTCGGTGAAGGCCTCATCGGGGGACGCTTTTTCCTTGGCCACGCGCAGGGCCAGACCCTCCATGGCCTTTCGCACCTGGGTCTCCTCACCGATGTAGCAGCACAGCTCCTGTTTTACCGGACAGGCCAGGCCGATGCCCCGGCCGTGCAGCACCGCGCCGGCGTCGCACTCCGCCTGGTGGTGCCCACCGCACACGCCGCAGGGCACCTGAAGCCGGAAGCGCAGGCCGTCCGTCTCGGCGGTCAGAGCTTCTTTGCCGCATTCGCATTCCATCCGCGCCGCGGCGGCGTTCAGGGCGAAAACGCTGCGGCTGTGCAGCACCGCTTTGCCGCAGGCCGGACAGATATATCCAAAGCTACGCATTTCTTCCATGACATACGCTCCTTTGTCAACCAAAAGTCACAACAAGTTCCTGTATTATATACCATTTATTCGCTGTTTTCCAGTATTGCGGGAAAAAGAGTTTTACATTATAATGGCGCCGTTATCCCACGCTTCAAAGGATGTGATACCGTGCAGAACAGGAGCTTTGCCGCGGCGGTGAAGGCGGCGTTTCCCCACACCATCCCCATTATGACCGGCTATCTGGCCGTAGGCATGGCCTACGGCGTGCTGATGGCCTCCAAGGGCTACAGCTTTCTGTGGGCCGGCTTTGTCAGTGCCTTTGCCTTCTGCGGCAGTATGCAGTATGTGGCGATCACGCTGCTGACCACGGCTTTTGATCCACTGCAGGCCTTTGTGCTGAGCCTGATGGTCAACGCACGGCACCTGTTTTTCGCGCTGGCACTGCTGCCCAAGTACCGGGGACTGGGCAGGCTGCGGTATTTTATGATCTACACCCTCAGCGACGAGAACTTTTCCCTCTCCTCCTCGGTGGAGCCGCCGGAGGACACGGACCCCACGCTGTTCTACTTTGCCATGAGCTTTTTGACCTGGCTGTACTGGGTGGCGTTCTCCATGCTGGGTGGCCTGCTGGGCGGGCTGATCACCTTTGACATCACTGGCATCGACTTTGCCCTGACGGCGCTGTTCGTGGTGCTGTTCATCGAGCAGGTCGTCAAGAAAGAGAACCGTGCCCCCGGCGCTGCCGGTCTGGTGTGCGCTGTGGCGGGTCTGGCCGTTTTCGGCGCGGACAACATGGTCATCCCGGCCATGGTGCTGACCCTGGCGGTCCTGCTGCTGGGAAGGAGGAAGCTATGCGCCTAGACACGATACATTCCCTGATCATCGTGGCGATGGTGGCGCTGGCCACCCAGATCACCCGATGGACGCCGTTCCTGCTGTTCTCTGGGGACAAGAAGCTGCCGAAGGTGGTGGAGGACCTGGGCAGGCTGCTGCCGCCGGCCATGATGGGCCTGCTGGTGGTGTATAGCCTGCGCAGCACCGACCTTCTGGGCGGCAGCCACGGCATTCCGGAGGCCATCGCCGTGGCGGTGACAGCCGGGCTGCACCTGTGGCGGCGGAACACGCTGCTGTCCATCCTGGCGGGCACCGCCTGCTATATGCTGCTGGTACAGCTGGTGTTTTGAAGATCTGCGAAAGCGCCGTCCCGCGGGACGACGCTTTCATATTTTCCCGCAAACAGCGCACACTACGGCCAATGCTATGTTTGCGAGGTGCGTATCATGGACGTAAAACGCTTGAGCCGGCAGACCTGCCGGTTTTTGCAGCCGCCGGGAGTGGTCAGCTTTGCGGCGGTGGCGGGAAAGCTGGAGGGCGAGGGGCCGCTGGGCGGCTGCTTCGACGCTGTGGGGACGGACGCCTTCTGTGGGAAAAAGACCTGGGAACAGGGCGAGGCACAGATGCAGGCGGATGCCCTGCGTCTGGCCCTGCAAAAGGGCGGGTTGGCGGCGGAGGACGTGGACTGCGCCTTCGCCGGGGATCTGCTGAACCAGAACATTGGGGCCACGTTTGCCCTGCGGGATTTCAATATTCCCTTCTATGGGGTATATGGGGCCTGCTCTACTATGGGGGAGACACTGTCGCTGGCCGCTATGGCCGTGGCCTCCGGCGCGGTCCGTATGGCGGCGGCGCAGACCTCCTCCCACTTCTGCACGGCGGAGAGGCAGTATCGGATGCCTCTGCCCTACGGCAGCCAGCGTTCTCCTACTGCCCAGTGGACGGCCACGGCGGCGGGGTGCTGCATTCTGGGGGCCCAGGCGGAGGGACCGTATATCACCCATGTGACCCGGGGACGCATCGTGGATCTGGGTGTGACGGACATGACCAACATGGGCGCGGCCATGGCACCGGCGGCCTTCGACACCCTGCAGGCAGTGTTCCGGGACACCGGCACCGTACCCGGGGACTATGACCTGATCCTCACCGGCGACCTGGGCGATGTGGGCAGCCGCATCGTGCTGGAGCTGTTCGCCCGGGAAGGCGTGGCGCTGGAGAATTACACCGACTGCGGACTGGTGCTCTATGACCGGAAGAGACAGGATATGCACGCCGGCGGCAGCGGATGCGGCTGCTCTGCGGCGGTGCTCTGCGGCTATCTGCTGCCGGAGATGCGCCGGGGCCGGTGGCGGCGGGTGCTGTTCGCCCCCACCGGGGCGCTGCTGAGCCCCACCAGTTCATTTCAAGGGGAGAGCATACCGGGCATCTGCCACGCGGTGGTGCTGGACCGGACGAAGGAGGATGCGTGATGGAGTATCTCAATGCCTTTCTCTGCGGCGGGCTGCTGTGCGCCGTGGGCCAGATCATTCTGGACAAGACAAGCCTGACCCCGGCCCGTATTCTGACGGGCTATGTGGTGGCAGGTGTGCTGCTGCAGGCTGTGGGTGTGTATCAGTATATCGTGGACTGGGGCGGCGCCGGGGCCACCGTGCCGCTGACGGGCTTTGGCTACTCCCTGGCAAAGGGTGTGGCCAAGGCTGTGGCGGAGGAGGGCCTGCTGGGTGTGCTCACCGGCGGGTTGACCGCCACCTCCGGCGGCATCGCCGCGGCGGTGGTGTTTTCCCTGTTGGCGGCGCTGCTGGTGCGGCCCAAAGAAAAACGTTGACAAATACCCGGTGGGGGTATATAATGCGACCGTGATCAAAAATACCCCCAGGAGGTATACGACTGTGGAAAATACTTGTTGCTGCTGCCAGGGAAAGACCAAGCACCGCACGCCAGAGGAGCAGAAAAAACTCCTGAACCGCCTGTGCCGCATTGAGGGGCAGGTGCGGGGCCTGCAGGAGATGCTGCAGAAGGACGCCTACTGTCCCGACATTCTGATACAGGTATCCGCCGTGGGCGCGGCACTGAACAGCTTTAGTAAAGAGCTGCTGGCTACCCACATCCGCACCTGCGTGGCGGACGGTATCCGACAGGGGGACGACGAGGTCATCGACGAGCTGGTGACCACGCTGCAAAAGCTGATGAAATAAGGAGATGGCAGTATGACAGAGAAATTCGTCATCACCGGCATGACCTGCGCCGCCTGCGCCGCCCATGTGGAAAGGGCCGCGGCTTCGGTGCCCGGCGTACACAGCGCGTCGGTAAATCTGATGCTGGGCTCCCTGGTGTGCGACGGGGACGAAAATGTGGATCCCGCCGCCATTGTGGCCGCCGTGACGGCGGCGGGCTACGGCGCCGTGCCGGAGAGCGAGGCCCGGCGGGACCTGCACGCGGAGCAGGACGCGGCGGTAAAGGCCATGGGCCGCCGGCTGCTGTGGTCGGTGGTGTGTCTGGTGCCGCTGTTTTACCTGAGCATGGGGCACATGATGGGGCTGCCGGTGCCCATGTTCATGCACACGCGGCCCCTGCTGTCGGCCTTTGTGCTGCTGGTGCTGACGGTGCCCATACTGATTTTGAACCGCAGTTATTTCACCGTGGGATTTTCCCGGCTGTTCAAGGGTGCGCCCAATATGGACTCGCTGGTGGCGCTGGGCGCGGCGGCGGGGCTGGTGTACAGCCTGATCGAGATGGGCCTGCTGGCGGCGGGAAAGGTCACGGGTATGCCGGACCTGTACTTCGAGTCGGCGGGCATGATATTGGCGCTGGTGACGGTAGGTAAGTACCTGGAGGAGCGCTCCAAGGGCAAGACGACCGGCGCTATCACCGCGCTGCTGGCGCTGGCACCGGAGTCCGCCGTGGTGCGCCGGGACGGCAAAGAAGTCACCGTCCCCACCGAGGACATCAAGGCCGGCGAGACGGTCATCGTCCGGCAGGGGGGGCGTATCCCCGTGGACGGCACCGTGACGGCGGGCAGCGGCACCGTGGACGAGTCCGCCCTTACCGGCGAGAGTATGCCGGTGGAGAAGACTGTGGGCGGCAAGGCGGTGTCCGCCACCATCCTCACCGGCGGCTATCTGGAGCTGACGGCGGACCGGGTAGGTGCGGATACCACTCTGTCCCAGATCATTCAGCTGATGGAGCAGGCCGCCAGCGGCAAGGCACCTATCAGCCGTCTGGCGGATAAGATCAGTGCCGTGTTCGTGCCGGTGGTCATTTCCATCGCGCTGCTGGCGGCTATCCTGTGGGCTGCGGTGGGCGGCATGGGCGTGCGCTTCTGCCTGTCCATCGCCATCGCCGTGCTGGTGATCTCCTGCCCCTGCGCTCTGGGCCTGGCCACGCCGGTGGCCATCACTGTGGCTACGGGCAAGGCGGCGGAGCAGGGTATTCTGGTAAAGTCCGCCGCCAGCCTGGAACTGATGGGCCGGGTGGATACGGTGGTGCTGGACAAGACCGGTACCGTCACCGAGGGTAAGCCCCGGGTGACGGATCTGCTGTGCGCCGGCGGCATGACCGAGGATACGCTGCTGTCCGCCGCCGCGTCGCTGGAAAAGCCTTCCGAGCACCCGCTGGCCGGGGCCATTGTGGCCGAGGCGGAAAAGCGCGGTTTGGTCCTGCGGCCGGTGTCCGGGTTTGCCGCTGTGGCCGGCGGCGGTGTTGCCGCCCGGGCGGAAGGTACATTACTGCTGGCGGGCAATGAGGCGTTTATGGAGACGTCCGGCGTGGCCGTCAGCGAGGAGATGAAGTCCGGCGCGGCCAGACTGGCGGAGGACGGTAAAACGCCGCTGTTTATCGCCGCAGGTACATCGCTGCTGGGGGTCATCGCTGTGGCGGACGTGGTCAAGGCGGACAGCGCCGCCGCCATCGCCGCCCTGCGGGAGATGGGCTGCGACGTGGTGCTGCTCACCGGCGACAACCAGCGCACGGCGGACGCCATTGCCCGGCAGGTGGGCGTCAGCCGGGTCATCGCCCAGGTGCTGCCACAGGATAAGGCCCGGGTGGTGCAGGAATTGCAGGCCGAGGGCAAGAAGGTAGCCATGGTGGGCGACGGCATCAACGACGCCCCTGCACTGGTGACGGCGGATGTGGGCCTGGCCATCGGCGCGGGCACAGATGTGGCCATCGAGTCGGCGGACATCGTGCTGATGAAGAGCAGCCTTATGGATATCGCCGACGCGGCGGCCCTGTCCCGGGCTACCCTGCGGAACATCCGTCAGAACCTGTTTTGGGCGTTCTTCTATAATTCTGTGGGCATCCCGGTGGCGGCGGGTGTGCTGTACCCGGCCTTTGGGATCACCCTGAACCCCATGATCGCCGCCGCGGCCATGAGCCTGAGCAGCGTGTGCGTGGTCAGCAACGCCCTGCGTCTGCGGGGCTGGAGGGGCCGCAGACGGGAGGGAACGCCGACTGCAAAAGAGCCACAGCCGGTGCAAAATATAAATAATAACGAAAGCAGTAAGGAGGATACCGCTATGAAAAAGACCATCACTATCAAGGGCATGATGTGTGCCCACTGCGTCTCCCACGTGGAGAAGGCGCTGACCGCCTTGGGCGTACAGGCGGACGTGGATCTGGCGTCCGGGACCGCCGTCGTCACCGGCAACGCCAGTGACGAGGCGCTGAAGAAGGCTGTCACCGACGCCGGTTACGAGGTCGTGGAGATCAAGTGATGCAAAAAAGAGCACCCCCGCAAGGGGGTGCTCTTTTTTATGCGCTTTTACGCGGCACCGTCAGTCTCGGTTTCCTCGACAACGGGAGCGGTCTGCGCGGCGGTGCGGGTGACGCTGTCGGCGGTGAGGATGGTGCCCTCGCCCTCAGCGTACCGAATGGCGACGCTGTCGCCTACATTGAAGATGACCGCCTCCGGCTGCTGCGCGGCGGAGATGACGTAGTAGTGCTCGTCACCGGTCAGGTGCAGGTAGTAGAGGGTATTGCCGTCCACCACGGCGGAGCGGATATCCTCCAGCACACCGCTGACTTCGTTCTGGCCCGTCAGGGGCAGATCGGCGTCATCGGCGGATACCAGACCCTTCTCCGCCAGGATGCGGCGGTAGTTGGCCTCACACTGGGCCACCGTGTCGCCGGTGGCCACGATCTGGTACTGGCTGACGTTGACCATGGCGTACATCTTCACCAGCTCGGCGGCGTCCTTCAGCGCCATGAAGTAGGTGGGCTGGTCGGAGATATTCAGCAGCAGGGGGAAGGTGGCCGTGTACTTCATCTGCTGGACCTGCCCCTGGGCGCTGTCCATGGCGGAGTACTCCTTGGCGCCGGCCACCAGATAGAACCGCGTCTCCTTGGTGCGCTGGTTGGAGAGAATGAAGCCGATGTTGGACTCGTCGGACACCACGGAGGTGACACCGGTGTACATATACACGTCGTCACCGATGGCGATGTAGTTATAGCCCTCGGTGGTGACGGTCACGTCCCGCTGGCCGAACAGGGAATTGATGAAGCCGTTGACATACGCGCCGTGGTAGTCGTACTGCTGCATGATCAGCTCGGCGGTGTAGACGTGATCCACCCAGTTGGGCACGTCGCCGGTCTTGTAGTAGGCGCTCTCGCCGGTGACGGCGTTCACCAGCACGGCACCGATGATATCACGGCCGCCGAACAGGCCGATGGTGTGGCTGACACGGGGGCAGACCCACCAGGGGTCGCCGTTCTCGTCGATCTCAAAGGCCGGCTCGTCGAACATATAGGTGGGGTAGTGGAAGCGCAGATGACGGTACAGATTGCGGCTGAAGTGCTCGGCGGTGGTGTAGTGGATGCCCTCGTCCAGACGGATGACCTCCACGTTCTGAGTCACCATGTCGATAAGCAGATAGGCGGGCAGGCCGTCGGCGCGGTTGTTCAGCCACTTGATGATATCGCCGTAGCGCAGGGGCGTGACGCGGACAGGGCGGCCCTGGTAGTTGATCTGGGTATAGTCGTCGGCCACCTCGAACTGGGAGACCATGTCCGCCAGCTCACCCAATTTGCGGTTGCCCAGCTTTGTGGCGGAGTTGGCATCCAGCATGGGGATCTGGTCATAGCTGATCTCCTCCACCTCCGCGGCAAAGTCGCCGTCGGTGACGGTCAGCAGGTCGCGGTAGTCCCCGGCACGGAACAGCTGCCAGCCGATCACCGCGCCCACCAGCGCCGTGGCGATCAGCGCGGCGGCCGCGATGAGGGGCACGGTGCACTGCTTTTTCAAAAAGGTGAAGTAGCCCTTGGCACCGGTGCCCTGAAAACCGGAGGTCAGTATGGCGCAACCACCGTACACGGCGCACACCAGCAGTACAAAGACGTAGAAATCCTCGCTCTTGAGACTGATAGGCGGCAGAACGATATAGAAATACACCGCGGCGAACACCAATGTGACGGCGATGTTCAGCAGCGTGCGGCCCAGGGGCGTGCCCACGGCTTTGCGTTCCTTTTTCGGGCGGGGCTGGCGGCCGAAGCCCTGAAAGTTGGGGTCGTTCCAATTTGTATTCTTCATAGACGGTTCCTTTCTCTGTTGATATGCCTGTTGGTGCTATTATAACCGATGTAGCTTCGTTTGTATAGCAACTTCAGGTTGCAAACGGCAAAATTGCCGCAGAGAGATGCATTTGGCTGTTCACAAATTGTTTACAATAAAAGTCAAAGAAAGTCAAATTACCCTATTGACAAAGTAGGAAAGGCGGTGTAATATATGTTCAAGGTCAAAGAAAGGCAAAGTCAAATGAGCAGAGCTTGACCGAGAGATGCAAACGAAAGGCGGCGAGGATTTGGGTATTTCCGATATTATCGCTGGATTTATCCAGCAGGAGTTAGACCAGGCGGGCGGTGCGCTGGAGCTACAGCGAGCCGACCTGGCGCAGCGGTTCAACTGCGTGCCCAGCCAGATCAACTACGTGATGTCCACCCGGTTCTCGCCGGAGCATGGCTACATCGTGGAGTCCCGGCGGGGCGGCGGCGGCTACATTCGCATCACGCGGGTGCAGGTGGACCGCCAGACGCTGCTGATGCACGTTATCAACAGCATCGGCGACAGGCTGGACGCGGCCAGCGCACGGGCGATCGCCCAGAACCTGGTCCAGTCCGAGGCCATCAGCCGGGAGCTGGGACAGGCGCTGCTGTCCGCCACCGGCGCACGAGCCTTGCAGGCGGCGCCGCCGGATAGCCGCGACGCGCTGCGCGCCGATATATTCAAGCAAATTCTGATCCATTCCGTCTGACGGCGGAGCAAGGAGGTTATGATTATGAAATGTGATCGCTGCGGTAAGAACGAGGCTACGTTCTACTATAAGAGCAATATCAACGGCAGAGTGACCGAGACGCACCTCTGCCCCGACTGTGCCCGCGCCATGGGCTATGCCGGTTCCATGTCCGGCCGCATGAGCAGCTGGTTCAACGATGACTGGTTCGACCGTCCGTTCCGTATGCTGGAGCCGTTCTTCGGCGGCTTTGGCAGCCGGATGCTGACGGAGTTCCCTCAGCCGGTGGACGTGCTGGAGCAGGCGCAGAGCGCCGGCCCGGAGAGCAGCGCCGCCGAGGAGCTGCTGCCGAAGGACGAGGCTATGTCTCTGGCGCTGGAGCGTAGGCGCAATGCGCTGGAGACGCAGCTGCACAACGCGGTGGCGGAGGAGCGTTATGAGGACGCCGCCCGCCTGCGTGATGAGCTGAAGGCTCTGGGCGGCAAGGCGTCCTGACGCCGTTCCGCTATGTTAAAATAACAAATCGAAAGGAAGTGTTCCTTTATGTCTGAGAATAAATTTACCCCCCGTGCAGAGGAAGTTCTGCGTTTGAGCCAGGAGGCTGCCGAGGACCTGGGCCACGGCTATGTTGGCTCCGAGCATCTGCTGCTGGGCCTGATCCGTGAGGAGGAGGGCATCGCCCACCGCGTGCTCAGTGAGTTCGGCGTTACCGATGAAATGGTCTGCTCCGTGCTGCAGCGCAGCGTGGGCAAGGGCGTTTCCGGCGCCGCGCCCAGCCAGGGCCTGACGCCCCGCGCCAAGAGCGTGGTGGAGCTGGCTGTGTCCGAGGCGTCCCGCATGGGAAGCAGCGCCATCGGCACCGCCCATCTGCTGATGGGCCTGCTCCGTGAGGGCGGCAACATGGGCCTGCGTATCCTGCGTACCGTGGGCGTGGACCCCAATAAGATGTACAGCGCTGTGCTGAAGAAGCTCAACGATATGCCCCGGGCTGCCGCCGGCGGCGCCTCCGCCCCTAACCGCGAGGCGGACAAGAAGAACAAGACGCTGGCTGAGTACACCCGCGATCTGACCGAGGCCGCCCGCAGCGGCAAGCTGGACCCCGTTATCGGCCGCGATACCGAGATACAGCGGGTCATCCAGATCCTGTCCCGCCGCAGCAAGAACAACCCCGTGCTCATCGGCGAGCCCGGCGTAGGCAAGACTGCCATCGCCGAGGGACTGGCCGAGCGCATTGCCGCCGGCGATGTGCCCGAGGAGCTGCTGGACAAGCGCATCCTGTCGCTGGACCTCAGCGGCATGGTGGCCGGAACCAAGTACCGCGGCGAGTTCGAGGAGCGCATCAAGAACACCCTGAATGAGGTGAAGAAGGACGGCAACGTCATCCTGTTCATCGACGAGCTGCACACCATCGTGGGCGCAGGCTCCGCCGAGGGCGCCGTGGACGCCGCCAACATTCTGAAGCCCGCCCTGAGCCGCGGCGAGATCCGCGTTATCGGCGCCACCACCCTGAACGAGTACCGCAAGTACATCGAGAAGGATGCCGCGCTGGAGCGCCGCTTCCAGCCCGTCACCGTGGGCGAGCCCACCCCCGAGGCCACGCTGGAGATCCTGAAGGGCCTGCGCGACCGCTATGAGGCGCACCACAAGCTGACCATCACCGATGAGGCGCTGGATGCCGCAGTGCAGCTGTCCAAGCGGTATATCGGCGATCGGTTCCTGCCGGACAAGGCCATCGACCTGATGGACGAGGCCGCTTCGCAGGTCCGCATGACCGCCGAGAGTTCCTCTCCGGACCTGAAGGCCCTGGAGGAGAAGATCACCGCCCTGCACCGGGAGAAGAACGATGCCATCGCCGCCCAGGACTTCGAGAAGGCCGCGCAGCTGCGCGATATCGAGAAGGACTATCAGGAGCAGGTGGACATCGAGCGCGACAAGTGGCGCAAGAGCCTGTCCCAGAACCGGGGCACCGTCACCGCGGACGATATCGCCAAGGTGGTGGCCGGCTGGACCGGTATTCCCGTCACCCGCCTGACCGAGGATGAGTCCATGCGCCTGCTGAAGCTGGAGGAGAAGCTCCACCAGCGTGTGGTGGGTCAGGACGATGCCGTGACCGCCGTGGCCAAGGCTATCCGCCGCAGCCGTGTGGGTCTGAAGGACCCCAAGCGGCCCATCGGCTCCTTCCTGTTCCTGGGCCCCACCGGCGTGGGCAAGACCGAGCTGTGCAAGACTCTGGCGGAGTCCATGTTCGGCGACGAGAACGCCATGGTGCGTATCGATATGTCCGAGTACATGGAGAAGCACACGGTGTCTCGCCTGATCGGCTCGCCTCCCGGCTATGTGGGCCACGAGGAGGGCGGCCAGCTCACCGAGAAGGTGCGCCGTAAGCCCTATTCCGTGGTGCTGTTCGACGAGATCGAGAAGGCCCATGAGGATGTGTGGAACATCCTGCTGCAGATCCTGGAGGACGGCGTTGTCACCGATTCCCAGGGCCGCCGGGTGGACTTCAAGAACACCGTCATCGTCATGACATCCAACGTGGGCGCCCGGAACATCACCGATGCCGCCGCCAAGCTGGGCTTTGACGGCGACGAAAAGGGCGGGAAGGAAACTGAGGAGGCGCGCTTCGCCCGTATCCGCGAGGCGGTCATGACCGACCTGAAGCACACCTTCCGCCCCGAGTTCCTGAACCGTATCGATGAGATCATCGTGTTCCGTCAGCTGACCCAGGAGAACATCGTGGAGATCGCCCGCCGTATGCTCACCGTTACCGGCAAGCGTATGGCCCAGCAGGGCATCACCCTGATCTCCGACGATGACGCCGTGGCCGAGCTGGCCCGTGACGGCTTTGATCCCCAGTACGGTGCCCGTCCTCTGCGCCGGGCCATCCAGAACCAGGTGGAGGATGCCGTAGCGGAGTTGATGCTGGAGGGTAAGCTGAAGTCCGGCGATACCGCCCATGTCCGTCTGCGGGATGGCAAGGTGGTCATCGACAGCGAGGCGGTTCCTGCTGAAGCTGCGCCTGCGGCGATAGCGCCCGCCGAGACGGCCGCTGTTCCTGCGGAGAAGTAAACAAAAAGGAACGCCCTTGGGCAATGGCCCAAGGGCGTTCCTTTTTTGTCCTATTGCTTCTTCGCGCGGAGAGAAGGTTTACAGGGTGTCAAGTGCCTGCTTCAGGTCGGCGATGAGGTCCTCGGCGTTCTCCAGACCCACGGATAGGCGAATCAGGCCGGCGGCGATGCCGGAGGCGGCCAGTTCCTCCTCGGTGTAGGTGGAGTGCGTCATGGAGGCGGGGTGCTCGATCAGCGTCTCGGCGTCGCCCAGAGACACAGCCACCGTCACCAGGTGCAGGGCGTTCACCAGCTTCACGCCGGCGGCACGGCCGCCCTTGACCTCGAAGGACAGCATACCGCCGAAGTCGCGCATCTGGCGGCGGGCGATGTCATGGCCGGGATGGTCGATCAGGCCGGGATAGTAGACCTTCTCCACGGCGGGGTGGTCATACAGGAATTCCGCCACGGCCTTGGCGTTGGCGCAGTGCTTCTGCATACGGATCTCCAGGGTCTTCAGGCCGCGGAGGATCAGGAAGGCGCAGAAGGGATCCATCACTGCGCCGGTCATATCCTTCAGGCCGAACATACGTACCTCATTGCAGAATTCGGCGGAGCCCACCACAAAGCCCGCGATCACGTCGCCGTGGCCGTTCAGGTACTTGGTGGCGGAGTGCACCACCACGTCTGCGCCCAGCTCCAGCGGCCGCTGGAGGTACGGGGAAGCGAAGGTGTTGTCGCAGATGACCTTGATGTCCTTGTTGTAGCCGTGGGCCAGTGCCGCCACGGCAGAGATGTCCGCGATCTTCAGGTTGGGGTTGGCGGGCGTCTCCAGATACACCGCGCAGGTGTTGGGCTTCAGCGCCTTGCGCACGGCATCCAGGTCGGAGGTGTCCACAAAGCTGACCTCCACGCCGTAGCGGGTCATGCCGTGGTTCAGAAGGGAGAAGGTGCAGCCGTACAGGGTGCCGTCGGCCACGATATGCTTGCCGGCGCCGGCTACGGTCCACAGCGCGGAGGAGATGGCACCCATGCCGGAGGCGGCGGCCACGCAGGCCTCACCGCTTTCCAGGGCAGCGACCTTGGCCTCCAGCACCGAGGTGGTGGGGTTGGACAGGCGGGTGTAGATATAGCCCGCTTCTTCACCGGCGAAGCGGCGCCCGCCCTGCTCACAGCTGTCAAATACGAAGGTGGAGGTCTGGAAAATAGGGGTGGTCAGTGCGCCGTACTGGGTGTCCTTCACGTTTCCGGCGTGAATGGCTTTTGTACCGAAGCCGCAATCCTTGTTCAGCATGGGTCGTCCTCCTTGCACTATAATGTAACAATAAAGTGTACAGGACCATACGGCCCTTTGCCATAAGGGTAACATATCTGAACCCGACGGTGGTAGCGGCAAAATGCGCCAGCTCGCTATCAATTGGAATTGTAGCTAAAACAGATAATTTCGGAATATATTTTTGTGCAGAATGCTGTATTGCGGGGAAAACGCAAAAAGTTTTAGCGGAAATTAGACATCGTGCCGAAAAATACGGCAAAATGGCGGCGGATTTTTGTCGGGGAACATGATAAATGAAACAGATAACGATGGGCGCGATTTGCGGGAAACGGTTGCCATTTCCGCCGGAATGTGGTATAAGAGAGACAGAGAGTGCGCCCGGTGTCCGCCGGGTACATGCAGCTTACAGGAGGTCATCACCATGAAGAAGATCATTGCCACCACCAATGCCCCCGCCGCCATCGGTCCCTATTCCCAGGCCATCGACTGCGGCAGCTTCCTGGTCACGTCCGGCCAGGTGCCCTTTGACCCGGCTACCGGCGAGTTCGTCCCCGGCGGCATTACCGAGCAGACCCGTCAGGTACTCACCAACATCAAGGCCATCCTTGAAGCCGCCGGTCTGACCATGGACAATGTGGTCAAGACCACCGTATTTCTGCAGAGCATGGGCGACTTCGCCGCCATGAACGCGGTCTACGCTGAGTTCTTCACTGAGGGGCAGTACCCTGCCCGCAGCGCCGTGGAGGTCGGTGCGCTGCCCCGGGGCGCACTGGTGGAGATCGAAACCATCTGCGTGAAGTAAAGAATCCGGCAAATAAAGAGAGCCGCCCCTTAGGGGCGGCTCTCTTTATGCCTCCTGGTTCAATTCCGAGACGATATCCTTCAGAATGGCGATGAACTTCTCGCCGTAGTCCGTCAGCGGTACGTCCCGGGGCCGTATGACCCCAAGGCGCATATCCGGCACGTCGCCGATCAGCGGCAGCGTCATCAGCCGGTCATCGCCGTAGCCGTCCGGCAGTACGCCGCTGCCGGTGGAAACGCAGTCCGTGTGGGCCATGACATTGTAGGCCGTGGCGCGGTCGCTGACGGACACTACCCGGTCAAACTCCGCGCCGGTGCCTACCACCGCCTCCTCGGCGAAGTGGTAGTTGCTGTCCGACTGGGTAAATACCGCGTAGGGGTAGGCATACAGCTGCTCCAGGCGCACGGCGCGTTCGCCGGACAGGGGGTGGCCCTTCCGCAGAAACACCCGGGGGCGGATGTCCACCAAAGGCTGGAACGTCAGGTTCTTCTCCCGCAGGATACGGCCGATGAAATGCTCTGTCATGTCCGACACGAAGATGATGCCGAAGGCGCTGCGCCGCGCCGTCACCTCGTCGATGACCGCTGCCATCTCCATCTCCTTGAAGCTCACCTGGATATGCGGCTCGTCCAGCAGGTGCAGGAACTCCACGAATGCCTTGGCGCAGAAGGGATAGCGCTGTGATGCCACCGACAGGGATACCCGGTCGGCAGCCCGGCGCTCGCTGTAATAGCGCTCCAGCTTCCGGCTGCGCTCCACCAGCGGCGCGATCTGCGCCGTCAGCTCCCGGCCCTCCTCCGTCAGCGTCACGCCCCGGTTGGTCCGCAGAAAGATGGTCACGCCCAGCTCCCGTTCCACCTCGGCGATGGCCGCCGACAGGGCCGACTGAGACAGAAACAGGTTCCGCGCCGCCCGGTTCATGGACCCGCAGCGGTCCACCTCCAATATGTAGCTCATTTGCAGCAATGTCATCGCGCCGCGCCCCTTTCCCGTCGTTTCTTGCCTTTACTATACCAAAAACCGCGCCCCCTGTAAATAGAATTGACAGATATACGGCCCATCGTGTATAATCGCCGGTGATATACCGTATATATTGCTCTATATAGGAGGCGTACTATGAAACGAGTTATCACCGCTCTGCTGGCGGCCCTGCTGGCTCTGTCGCTGGCGGCCTGCGGCAGCGGGGTCGAGACAAAGAAGCTGGCGGGCACCTGGACGTGTACGATCGATGTGACTGACCGCATGAACGCGGCGGCGGAGCAGGCACTGGGTCTGTCCGCGGCGGACGGCGCGGCGAAGATGCCGCTGCAGCTGGTCCTCACCGTGGCCGAGGACGGCGCCTATACCCTCCGCTACGACAGCGACGCCGCCCGCACGGCGTTGGATGCCTATGCCGCGGCGCTGCGCCCGGCGGCGGTGGAGAGCGTCTATGCCGCCGCGGAGGAGCAGGGCCTCTCCCGTGAGGAATACGATGCGGCCATGGAGAAGGCCGGCATCACCATGGACGATATGGTGGCGGCCATTTTCGCCGGGGTGGACGAGGAGGAGCTGCTCTCCCTGCTCACCGGCCGCAGCGCCGCGCTCACCGGCTATTGCAGGGCGGAGGGCGGCCAGCTGTATCTGGCGGATACCGCCGCCGAACTGGCCGAGACGGCGGACTGCCTGAGCTATACCCTTTCCGATGGGACCATGACCTGGACCGACGCGCAGGGTGAGCTCAGCAGCCAGCTGACGGAACAGGAGCAGGAGCTGCTCCGCGTGCCCCTGACTTGGACAAAACAGGAGGAGAGCAAATAAAAAAGAGCGCCCTGTGGGCGCTCTTTTCCTTTGCCTCATGTCTCAAAAATCCAGCTCCGTGCGGGTGCAGACCTCCTTGATCTTGGCCTGCAGGCGTTTCAGATCCTCGAAGGTCTCCGGCTTTTTCCGGGGGTCCCGCAGCAGGGCGGCGGGGTGATACAGCGCCATCATCAGGCAGCCGTCCTTCTCGAAGAACTGGCCGTGCTCCTGGCTGATCTTAAAGTCCGGGCGGATGATCTCCATGGCGCTGACGCGGCCCAGACACACGATGATCTTAGGCTGCATCAATGCCCGCTGCCGCTGGAGGTAGCCCTTGCAGGCGTCCTTCTCCGTATTCATGGGATCCCGGTTCTCCGGCGGGCGGCACTTAACGGAGTTGGTGATATACAGGCGGCTGCGGTCCAGCCCGATCATCTTCAGCATATCGTCCAGCAGCTTGCCGCCCCGGCCCACGAAGGGCTCGCCCTGCTTGTCCTCGTTAGCGCCGGGGGCTTCGCCGATGATCATGATCTCCGCATCCTCCCGGCCCACGCCGAAGACCACGTTGGTGCGCGTTTCCGCCAGTGTACAGGCGTGACAGTGCAGACATTCCTGCCGCAGGGCTTCCCACTCGGTCATAGTCGTTTCTCCTTTATCTCTCTGCGAACGGGCTTACTTTTCCAATCTGGACAGCAGCCACGCTTCAATGTTCTTCGTAATATCCGCAGTGTATGCCTTTTCGTTGAGTATCTCATGCCGCAGGCCCGGATACAGCTTCAGTGTGCAGTCCCGCATACCGGCAGCCCGGAAGGCGTCATAGGTCTGGCGCACGCCCTTGCCGCAATTGCCCACCGGGTCCTTGTCGCCAGCTACGAACAGCACCGGCATTTCCCTGTCCATCTGCCGCAGATGGCTCTGCCGCTGGTTAAAGCGTATGCCGTGCAGCATCTGGCGGAACAGGCCCACCGTGGCGTCCGCGCCGCAGAGGGGGTCGGCGATGTAGTCGTCCACGTTGCTCTCGTCGGCGGAGAGCCAGTCCACCTTCGTGCGGTTGGGGGCGAACAGCTTGTTGTAGCTGCCGAAGGCCAGCTCCGTCACCAGCTCGCTGGTGGCGTTCTCGCCGCTGACGGCGGCGATGGCATTGGCCAGCGCCAGCCCGCCGGTGATGGCTGCCCGGGGCTGCCAGCCGGTGCCCATGATGACCGCCGCCTTCACCGTGCCGGGATAGCGGATCAGGTATGTCCGGGTCAGGAAGGAGCCCATGCTGTGCCCCATGATGCACAGCGGCACATCAGGATAGCGCTGCTTCAGCCGTTGATGCAGCACGTAGATGTCATCCACTACCGTGTTCCAGGTGTTGCCGTCGCCGAAATAGACGGGGGTGCCGCCCTCCGGCAGCGACTTGCCGTGGCCTAAGTGGTCGTGTCCGGCCACAACGATGCCCTGCTCGTTCAGCGCCCGGGCAAAGCCGTCGTACCGGGCGATATGCTCGGCCACGCCGTGACAGATCTGCAGTACAGCGCGGACGGCCACGCCCTCCGGCTCCCACAGCATCCCGTGGAGCTGGGTCTTGCCGTCGCTGGACAGAAACGTGAATTCACTCAAATTTGTCATGGTGTATCCGCTCCTTTCATGGTATAATTCTTATCATCATACAGTGTACCACAAAAATCCGGAAATGAAAAGAGGGTTCGCCATGTCGCAGTACATATTGGCGCTGGATCAGGGCACCACCAGCTCCCGCGCCATCGCCTTTGACCGGTCGGGGAATATCGCCGCCCTAAGCCAGCAGTCCCTGCCCCAGCACTATCCCCAGGCGGGGTGGGTGGAGCACGACCCCCTGGAGATATGGGACACCCAGCGCCGCGCCGCGGCGGAGGTCATCGCCCGGCTGCCGGAGGGCAGCGTGGCAGGCATCGGCGTCACCAACCAGCGGGAGACGACGATCCTCTGGGATAAGGCCACCGGTGAACCGGTGTACAACGCCATCGTCTGGCAGTGCCGCCGGACGGCGGAGCTGTGTGAGGAGCTGAAGCGCCGGGGGCTGGAGGAGCGCATCCGCTCGGCCACGGGGCTGCTGATCGACGCCTACTTCTCCGGCAGCAAGATCCGCTGGATACTGGACAATGTGCCCGGCGTCCGCCGCCGGGCCGAGCGGGGCGAGGTGCTGTTCGGTACCGTGGAGAGCTGGTTGATCTGGAAGCTCACCGGCCGGCATGTCACCGACTACGCCAACGCCAGCCGCACCATGCTTTTTGATATCCACCGCCTGGCCTGGGATGAGGAGCTGTGCGGCATTCTGGGGGTCCCTACGGCCATGCTGCCGCAGCCCGTGCCCAACAGCGCCGTCTACGGCACGGTGCAGCCCAGTATCCCGGGGCTGGAGTCCCTGGCGGGCGTCCCGGTCTGCGGCGCGGCGGGCGATCAGCAGTCCGCCCTGTTCGGCCAGACCTGCTTCGCTCCCGGCGAAGCCAAGAACACCTACGGCACCGGCTGCTTCACCCTGATGAACGTGGGCGAAAAGCCTGTGCGCTCCCGCGCCGGATTGCTGACCTCCGTGGCCTGGCAGGTGGACGGAAAGACCACCTATGCCCTGGAGGGCAGTGTGTTCAACGCCGGCAGCACCATCCAGTGGCTGCGGGATGAGCTGGGTATCATTTCCTCGGCGCCGGAGATCGACGTGCTGGCCGCCACAGTGCCGGACAGCGGCGGCGTGGTGGTGGTACCGGCCTTCACGGGCCTGGGTGCGCCTTACTGGGATATGTACGCCCGGGGCGCTATTCTGGGCGTCACCCGGGGCACAGGACGGGCGCACATCGCCCGGGCGGTGCTCAGCTGTATCGCTGCCCAGGTCACAGACCTGATGCTGGCCATGCGCCAGGATGCCGGCTGCGACATCGCGCTGCTGCGCGCCGACGGCGGCGCCAGCGTGTCGGACGTGCTGCTGCAAATGCAGGCAGATCTGCTGCGTATCCCTGTGGATCGGCCGGAGATGGTGGAGACCACCGCCTTCGGCGCGGCGGCGCTGGCGGGGCTGAGCTGCGGCTTCTGGCGGGATATGGACGAGATCGCCGCCCTGCGCCGCAGCCAGAGGATGTTCCTGCCGGAGCGCCCGCAGGCGGACTGCGATGCCTATTACCGTCTGTGGAAACGGGCTGTTTCCCGGGCCGCTGACTGGATAGAGCATTAAGTAAACAGTGTGTAAATTTCGCCATATAGCGCTTGCAACCGCTGAAAAAACGCGCTATACTGGCGTCAACAGGAATATATGCCGTGCACTGTCCCGCGTGTGTACGCGGGGGGAGAGCCGGGAGATATGGAAAGGAGCTATTATCTATGGGTATTCTCAATGACATCAGCAAGAAGGCGCAGGAGTACGCCGGCATCGCCGTGGACAAGGCCAAGGACCTGGCCGAAGTGGCCGCGGACAAGGCCCAGACCCTCAGTGACACCGCCAAGACCAATATGGCTATTATGAACGAGCAGCGCGAGCTGGAGAAGAACTATCGCGCCATCGGCGAGTGGTTCGTGGCGGAGCACCAGAGCGACGTCCCCGACGCCGTCAAGGACGTGGTGGCTGCCGTCAACGCCAGCAAGGAGCGTATCGCCCAGCTGGAGGCCAGCAAGCCCCGGAAGGACGAGCCGGCGGTGGACGAGTCTGAGGTGACCTTCAAGGTCTGCCCCGTCTGCGGCGCCGCCAGCGACAGCAAGTTCTGCCCCCACTGCGGTGCGCCCATGGGCGAGTAAAATACAGAAAAAAGAGGACCGCCGCCGGCGGTCCTCTTTTGCAAGCGCTTCATAAAAAGGAAGGCCCGCGAGGGCCTTCCTTTTACTTTTCGTTGGGCATCTTCCAGCCGTTGTGGTCGGTGTGCAGCAGATGGTGAGACTTTTCGCTCAGCGGAGCTTTCAGGAATTCCCGGTACAGCGCCTGCACGTCCTTGTTCCGGTGGGAGAACCGCACCTTGGCACTCTTGTCGATGCTCCACAGGATATCGCCGCGATATGCCGCCAGCTCCTGCCCGTCGTGTATGGGCTGCCCGCCGCCGCCGGCGCACCCGCCGGGACAAGCCATCACCTCAACGAAGTCGTAATCCACATCGCCCTCGTCGATGGCGTGCATCAGCTTACGGGTGTTGCCCAGTCCGCTGACCACTGCCACGCGGACGTTGCCCGCGCCGGGGATGGTGAATACGGCCTCCTTCCAGCTGTCCATACCGCGCACGGCGGAGAAGGCGTCCGGCTTCGGTTCCTTGCCGGTAATGAGATAGTACGCGCTCCGCAGAGCCGCGTCCATCACGCCGCCGGTGGCGCCGAAGACCACCGCCGCGCCGGTGCCGGTGCCCAGCGGACTGTCAAAGGGTGTTTCTGGCAGCACCGCGGGATTGATCTGTTCGCCCCGCAGCATCCGCACGATCTCGCGGGTGGTCAGCACCACATCCACGTCCTGGTCGCCCTGCTCGTCCTTCATGGTGGGCAGCGCACACTCCGCCTTCTTGGCGGTGCAGGGCATGATGGACACCACAAACAGCTTCTTGGGGTCCACGCCGATCTTCTGGGCAAAGTAGCTCTTGGCGACGGCACCGAACATCTGCTGGGGGCTCTTGGCGGTGGACAGGTTTTCCGTATATGACGGGAATTGTCCCTTCAGGAACCGCACCCAGCCGGGACAGCAGCTGGTGAACATGGGCCAGTGATATTTGTTCCGGTGGGTAAAGCGCTCGATGAACTCACTGCCCTCCTCCATGATGGTCAGGTCGGCGGCGAAGTCTGTGTCGAATACATAGTCGAAGCCCATGGTCTTCAGCGCCGTCACCATGCGCTCCGCCGTGGCAAACTTGGGGTCCAGATGATAAAACTCTGCCCAGGCCGCCCGCACCGCCGGTGCGACCTGCACCACGGTGATCCGGTCCTTGTTCGCCAGCGCGTCGAACACCTTGCCGGTGTCGTCGTGCTCCTGCAGACCGCCCACGGGACAGTGGGTGATGCACTGGCCACAGAAGGTGCAGTCGCTCTCGCCCAGGGTCCTGGTGTGGGCCACACCCACGGTGGTGCGAGTACCGGTGCCCATCAGGTCCCAGATGCCCATGCCCTGGATCTTTTCGCATACCTGGATGCACCGCATACACTTCACGCAGCGGTTTTCGATACGCACCACCGGATTGGAGTAGTCCGTGGGGATGTTTTTCAGGTCGTCGATATAGTGGTCGCCCAGCAGGTTATAGTCGTTGGTCAGCTGCTGGAGCTTGCAGTTGCCGCTGCGGGTGCACTTGGTGCATTTCGTCTCATGCTGGCTCAGCAGCAGCCGCAGATTGACTCGCCGGGCCTCGCGGACACGGGGTGAGCTGGTGTACACCACCATGCCCTCGCTGACAGCGCTGTCGCAGGAGGGCACCAGCCGTGCATAGCCCTCCACCTCCACCATGCAGATGCGGCACGCGCCGATCTCGTTGATGTCCTTCAGATAGCACAGGGTGGGGATGCTGATCCGCAGGGTCTGGGCCGCCTCCAGAATGGTGGTGCCCTCCGGCACCGATACGGTCCGCCCGTCGATGGTCAGAGTTACCATTTTTCGTTCCTCCCTCCCCGGAAAATGCCGTAGCCGTAGTGGTCGCACCGCAGGCAGCGGGACGCCTCAGTTCGTGCGCCCTCCTCGGTGAGCCCGCACTCGATATCCTCAAAGTCGCACCGGCGCTCGCAGGCCTCGCGTTCCGTGGTGTTGATGCGTCCGTGGGGTGCGCGGTTGTTCAGCCGCGGTGCCGGGATGTCCAGCTCCACCTTGATCTCATGCCGGAAGCCCAGATGCTCGTCGATGTTGGCCGCCGCCACCTTGCCGGCGGCAATGGCGCGGATGGCGCTGGCGGGTCCGGTGACGCAGTCGCCGCCGGCAAATACGTTATCCATGTCGCCCACCTGACCGGACAGTCCCGCTACGAACGTGCCGCGCTTGATGGGTACGCCCGCCTGCTCGAAGCCCTGGATCTCGATGCCCTGGCCGATGGCCACCACGATGATGTCCGCCGGGATGCGTACCTCCGGCAGGTCGGCCTTGTTGGGCCGGGGCCGCCCGGACTTGTCCGCCTCGCCGATGATCTGGGGCTGCACCCACAGCGCGGCGGCATTGCCGTTCTCGTCGGCCTCGATGTGGGAGGGGGCCATCAGGGCGGCGATCTCTGCACCCTCGGCCATGGCGCCCGTCACCTCGTCCGGCAGGGCGGTCATGTCCTCGATGCGGCGGCGGTACACGCACGTCACCTTTTCCGCCCCCAGGCGGATGGAGCTGCGGGTCACGTCCATAGCCACGTTGCCGCCGCCGATGACCACCACCCGCTTGCCGGTGAAGTCCGGCATCACGTCGTCGCCTATGGAGCGCAGCATCTCCACCGCGGACATCACGTTCTTGCTGTCCTCGCCGGGGATGCCCACTTTCTTGTCCTGATGGGCGCCGATGGCGATGTACAGGCAGTCATACTCCTTCAGCAGGTCCTCTATCCACAGCTGGGTGCCCACGGTCACGCCGGTGTGTGCCTCAATGCCCAAAGAGAGGATGGAGGCGATCTCCGCGTCCAGCAGGTGCCGGGGGAAGCGGTAGTTGGGGATGCCGTAGCGCAGCATACCGCCCAGCTTCTCCCGTTCCTCGAATACCGTCACCTTGTGACCCATCAGGGCCAGGTAATAGGCGCAGCTCAGGCCGCTGGGCCCGCCGCCGATAATGGCCACCTTCTTGCCGGTGGGCGGCGCGCAGGGGGGCTGGGGCACGTCTCCGGCAGTGTCCACGGCGTAGCGCTTCAGCCCGCGGATGTTGATGGCGTCGTCGATCATGTTCCGGCGGCACCGCGCCTCGCAGGGGTGCTCGCAGATGTAAGCGCAGGCCACGGGGAAGGGATTGTCCTTACGGATCAGCCGCACCGCATCGGCGCAGCGTCCCTCGCCTATCAGGGCCATATAGCCGGGTACGTCCACACCGGCGGGACACAGGGCCACGCAGGGCACCGGCAGCTGCAAGCCCGCCAGACAGCGGTGGTGCAGGATGTGTTCCTCGTAGTCATCCCGGAAGCCCTCCAGCCCGTCCAGCACCAGTCGGGCGGCGTCGCGCCCGATGGCGCAGTCGGCGGTGTTCACCACGGTCCGCGCCGTTTTCTCGATAATGGCCAGGGTGCCCATGTCGGCGGTGCCGTCCAGCACGGTGGCGATGAGCTTGCTCAGCTGCCCCAGACCGATACGGCAGGGCACGCACTTGCCGCAGGACTGGGCGTGGCACAGCTGCAAAAACGACAGGGACATATCCACCGGACAGAGGCCCGGAGGACTGGCGGCGATGCGGCGCTCCACGTCCCGGTAGAGATTATCCACCACGGTCTGGGCGCGGCTTGGGTTCTTGATGTCGAGTCTGCTCAAGGGGGTCACTCCTTCCGTCTGCACTGCGCGGAAGCGTGTCCGCGCGGCGCTTGGAAATTATAAGTTAAACAAAAGAATGACACAAAATCCACCAAAAGTCAACATAAGAAAAAAGATTGTTTTCATAAGAGGAAATTATCGTAAATCGCCTGGTTTTTAACGTTATTTACAGCACAAACCGATAGATTTAAAGCGTGAAAGTTTCTTCAAGGGAAACGTCCGAAGACTGCCTGCGCAGGGAACGGCGTCCCGCGGCGTCCCGATCCGCGGCCATCAAAAAAGAGCACCGCCGCAGCGGTGCTCCCTTTTAGGTTCTTATGCTCTTATGCGCGGCCGCTGCGCAGGTAGCCATAGTTCTTCTTGAGTATGTTGCGGAAGAAGGGGATGCACAGCACCGTATCCGCCGCGATCCACGCCATGGGGTCGGCGGCGCAGAGGGCGTAGAAGGCCATGGCCGGTGCATCGGCGCTGACGGCGCCGCCGGCAAACAGCCCCGGCAGCACCAGACACACGGTGATACGCGCCACCAGCTCTGCCGCGCCTGCGCCCAGCACGAAGCCGCTGCGCCCGATGCCCTGCACGCAGTTGCGCACCACAAAGACGAAGCCCAGAAACAGGTACATGGAGAAGTCCACATACAGCAGCGAGTTGCCGTAGCGCACCGCGTCCGGCGTCACCTTGTCGGCGCTGAGGAACACATGGTAGCAGAAGTCGCCCCTTGTCAGCAGCAGACCCGTGCCCGCCGCCAGAATCGCCAGAATGGACACCATGCCCAGCGCCTGCAGCGAGCCCCGGCGAATGCGGTCGTACTGACCTGCGCCCAGATTCTGCGCCGTGAAGCTGGTCATGGCGCCGCCCAGCGCGTTCATGGGCGTGGCCACCAGATTGAACAGCCGGTTGGCTGCGCCAAAGCCGTTCTGCGCCGCGTTGGACACCATCACACCGTCCCGCATATCGAATTGCACCACGCCGCCCTGCATGACGATGATGCCCACCGCCAGCACGGAGAACTGCAGGCCAAGGGGAATGCCGCGGGTCAGGTGCCGTTTCACATCCATCATGGTGATGCGCCAGTCCTCCCGGTGCAGGCGCAGCACCGGATAGCGCACAAAGGCGTAGATAAAGCAGCCGATGGTGCTGACCAGCTGCGCCAGCACCGTGGCAAGGGCTGCGCCCGCCACGCCCCAGCGGAACACCAGAATGAACGCCAGATCCAGCCCCACGTTCAGCACCGTGGAGAACAGCAGGAACAGCAGCGGTGTCACGGAATCGCCCATGGCGCGCAGGAAGGAGCAGATGAAGTTGTAAAACAGCTGCGCGCCGATACCGGCGAAGATGATGGCGCAGTAGGTGTGCGCCGCGGTGTACACCTCGTGGTGGGCGGGCGTCACGTTGATCCACGCCAGCATGGGATCCAGCAGCACCAGCGCCAGCGCCGTCAGCACCACCGTCAGCGCGGCGGACAGCAGCAGCTGCGTGGCCAGCGAGCGGCGCACGCCCCGTTCGTCGTGCATGCCCACATAGTAGGACGTGATGACGCAGAAGCCTGCGCTGACGCCGAAGGCGAACTGCAAAAAGATGAACACCAGAGAATTGGTATCGTTGACACCGGCCACCTCGGCGGCGGTCAGCGTCTGACCAACGATGGCCGCGTCGCTGATGGAGTACACCTGCTGCAAAAGGTAGGACAGGATCACCGGCAGAGAAAACAGGAGGATCACCTTCCAGCACGGCCCCTGGGTCAAGTCGATGGGCTCCCTTCTTTTATGTGCTGTTTTCACAGAAATCGCTCCCTCCTTTTGTGTAGTATAGACAATTATCTCTCTCAGAGCGCCGATTATAATACCTTGCGGCGCCATTGTCAAGAGCTCTTTTATAAAAAATCCGTCCACCGGTCATTCCCGGTACCGCGCCGCCGTTCTTCACGCATTTTGCGGCGCATTTCCGCTTTCCGCCAGTGGACACAGCCGGTATTTCGTTGCACTTTCTGTCACTTTGTGGTAAGATACCATTGACACAAATGAAACGGGGAGGTCACTTGATATGAGATCCGATGGCACAAAAAAGTCGCCTGTGCGTATGCTTGTCTACCTGCTGCTTCTTGCGGCGGTGGTGGCCCTGGGCTATTTCACCGACATCGTTGACTTCACGGAGCTGAAGGCTGTTTTTTCTCTGAAGCTCACCGCCCTGCTGAAGCTGGCTGTCATGGTCCTGCTGGTGCTGCTGGTGTCCAACCTGGTCATCTTCATTCTGCACGGTATCAAGCCCCGCACCCACCGCGGCGGGTCTGTGCTGTCGCTGCTGAGCAGCCTGGTCAAATATGTGGCCGGCATCATCATCGTCTGCCAGAGTCTGTCCCTGCTGGGTGTTAACGTGGGCACCATCATCGCCAGCGTCGGCGTGCTGGCCCTGGTGGTCGGCTTCAGCGCCGAGAGTCTCATCGCTGACGTGGTCATCGGCGCCTTCATGCTGCTGGAGAACCAGTACAACGTGGGCGACATCGTGGAGGTCAACGGTTTCCGGGGCGTGGTCACCAAGATCGGTATCCGCACCACCTCCATCACCGACGGCGGCGGCAATGTGAAGATCATCAACAACTCGGAGATGAAGAATATCCTCAACCGTTCCGATAACAACTCCTGGTCTGTCAGCGATATCTCCATCCCCTATGAGACAGACCTGGAGAAGCTGGAGGCGCAGCTGCCCGCCCTGCTGGAGGAGATTTTCCGCGCCCGGGGCGACGTGATGCTGGATGTGCCCCAGTACCTGGGCGTTCAGACGCTGGACGCCTCCGGCATCGTCCTGCGCTTCTGGGTGAAGGTGGCGGAGAAGAACATCTACGCCGGCGCCCGCGCCCTGAACCGTGAGCTGCTGCTGGGCTTCCGCCGTCTGGGTGTGGAGTGCCCCTTCCCTCAGATGGACGTACACATGAAATAAGCCATGGAAGAGAAGAACAAGGAGTTCACCCTGGCGCAGGAGCACGCCGCCCCTCCACCGGAGTGCGCTGCCCTCCCGCCGGAGGTCCTGCCGCCGGACACCGTCCTTCCCGGCGAGGCCTCCGCCGCGGAAAGTGCTGCCGCGCTGAAAAAGAAGACCGCCAAGTGGAAAAAGATCGCCATTATGCTGGTGGGCCTGTCGGCCATGACGGCGGTGGCCGTCACCGGCGGCGGCACAGCGGAGGATCCCGTCCCCGCAACGCCGGACACCCCGCCGGTCCAGCAGGAGCCGTATGTTCCGCCGGAACCGGAGCCGGAGCCCCTTGCCGGTGTTCTGCACTATACCATATACAACGATACCTTCGACGACAGCGGCGTGCCCCTGATCCTGGCCGAGGGTACCATGGACATGGCCACGCTGTCCGATACGCCCCTGGCGCTGCCCCAGCCGGAGACGCCGTCCAACGGCGGCTATGCGTTCCTGGGCTGGGCGGGCCGGTATGACACCGCCGGCGGAAAGGTCTGGACGACGGTGCCGGACCCCCTGACAGCGGACTTCGCGGCGTCCATCAGACCCGGAGATACAGGGGAGAGGTCGATCGTGCTCCGCGCCGCCTGGCGGCTGACAGAGCAGAGCCGCTATCCCTGGTCCCTGACCCTGGACGACGGCGTCACTGCCGTCACCTATGAGGCGGCGGTGCCTATGGCCTCCGGCGGCAACGTGTACCTGTGCGCCTACCCGCAGCCCACCCGCGACGGCTATCGCTTCGCCGGCTGGCTGAACGCGGCAGGGGAGAGGGTGGACCTTCTGCCCGCCTCCGCCTTCTTTGCCAAAACCGCCGACGGCGAAACGGACTGGCGTACCACCGTCTCTGTCACCCTCACCGCGGAATGGGAGAAAGCATAGCAAAAAAAGAACAGTCCTTCACGGACTGTTCTTTTTTGATTCTTCTTAGTACGCCACGCCCCAGTAGATGTCGGTGGTGCACGCCTTGCCGCACACCACGCACTTGCCGGTGGTGCCGGACTGCTTCAGCGGCATGCAGCGGCTGGACACGCCGGCCTTCTCCTTCATGGCCAGCTCGCACTCCAGGCTGCCGCACCACTTGGTACGGGCGAAGC
>ENA-UOJD01000643-UOJD01000643.1-human-gut-metagenome-genome-assembly--contig:-P48-NODE-643-length-46078-cov-14.748408_pt1 | contig 46078 bp, 7 predicted proteins | sample MGYA00242342_ERZ723889 | MGnify/ENA metagenome assembly ERZ723889 | reverse complement strand
TTAGAAATATTAGTAACAAGAGCAACAGGAACACCAGAAGTAAAATCAGTAACAGCAGATATGGTAACAGGATTTAGTAGTACATCAGAAAATACAGCACTACCATTAACAATAAGTTACACAGAAAATGGAATAACAAAAACAGTAGATTATAATGTAAGTGTAACAGATACAGTAACAGCAATAAGCTTAAATGGAACAAATCCAGATAAAGTAAAATATGGAGAAGAGTTAGATTTAAGTGGAGTTACAATAGAAGTAACAAAAGGTAGTGGAAAAACAACAGAAAATGTATTAAGTTCAATGATAAGTGGATTTGATAAGAATACATTAGGAGAGCAAACAGTAACAGTAACATATGGAGGACAAACAGATACATTTAAAGTAACAGTACAAGATTATGTTACAAAAGTAGAAGTAAATCCAGATAGTGTAACAGGAACATATAATGATGAGCTAGCAGACTTAATAAGTGATAACAGCATTACATATACAGTAACATATGCATCAGCAGGAGCACAATCCCCAGTGGCTCTAACAGAAAGCATGGTAGCTGGATATAGTAAAACAAGTACAACAGCACAAAGTCTAACAGTAACATATACAGATAATGATATAAATAGTTACACAAAAGGAACAGACTTTACAGCAACATTATCAGTACAATTAAATAATGCAATATCAAGTATTGTAATAGTACCTCCAACAGAAACTATATATGAACATGGAGATACCCTAGATTTATCAGGAGGAAAAGTAACAGTAACATATTCTGATGGAACATCACAAGATATAAATCTAGAAAACAATATGATAACTGAAAATGGCGGAGCAGTAAATATGAGTCCAGCAGTTTCAGACTATGTAAATAATGAAGTTACAAAGAATTTAACAATAACATATAGAACAGAAACAAAACCTTATCAAATAACAATAAAGAACCCTATAGACAGCATAGCTATAGCTAATTCCCCAAAAACAAGCTATAACTTAAATGAATCAACAACAGGTGTAGGTGGAACTTTAACAGTTACTAGAAAGGCAGGAAATACAGAAACTATATCTATTGATGATTCAATGGTAACAGGATTAGATACAACTGTAGCTGGAACAGGAAAAACTGCAACAGTAACATATACAGTAGATGGAGTTACAAAAACTACAACATATACATATGATGTAATTGATAATGTAACTAATATTGAAATAACAGCACCAAGTAAAAACACATATAACCACGGAGATTCTTTAGAATTAACTGGTGGAACAATAACAGTAACATATGCAAGTGGAACAACAGCAAATGTTACAATGACAGAAAATATGATTAAAGATGGTTCAAATTCAGTAAATATGAGCCCATCAGCATCAGAATATACGGATAATAAACTTACAAAAACATTAACAATAACATATACAGAAAATGGAGAAACAAAATCAGTAAATTATCCAATAACAATAATAAATGATATTAAATCAATAAATATAGAAACAAGTCCAAAAACAAATTACAAAGTGAATGAATCATTAGATGTTTCTACAGGTACTATATCAGTTACAAGAGCAACAGGAAATGCAGAAACAATTCAAATGACAAATCCAAATGTAGTCGTAACAGGATTTGATAGCTCAGCAGAAAACACAGCATTGGAACTTACTGTAACATATACAGAAAATGGAATATCACAAAGTACAACATATGAAGTAAGTGTCGTAGATACTGTAATTAGTGCAGTAATCGATACAACCCCAAAAACTTCATATAAGTATGGTGAACCATTAGATGTAAGTTCAGGTAAAATAAAAGTAACTAAAGACAGTGGCGAAAAAATCATAGATATGAAAGATAGTATGGTAACAGAATTAGATGGAACTCCATTTGATTCAACAAAATTAGGAACTAGAGACTTAAATGTTACATATGGCGGAATTAACATGACATATGAAATAACAGTTTCAGATTATATAACAGGTATTACATTACAAGCACCAACAAAAGATACTTATGAATATGGAGAACCTTTAGATTTAACAGGTGGATCTGTAACAAAAGTAATGGCAAGTGGAACTGCTACAACCCCAGTAGCATTAACAGATGCAAGTGTAACAGTAACTGGATATAATCCAAATCAAGAAGGTGTTCAAACAATAACCGTAACATATGAAGGCGAAAGCTTAACATTTACAGTTGAAGTAGTTGATAATGTGCAAACAATTTCATTAAATGGAACTCCAAAATCAGAATATAAATATGGAGAGCCTATAGATGTAAGTGGATTATCAATTACAGCAACAAAATCTAGTGGAGCAACAGAGAATATCACAGTAACAAATAGTATGATATCAGGATATGATCCTAATCAATTAGGACCTCAAACAGTAACAGTAACATATAACAATGTAACAACAACATTTAATGTAAATGTAGTTGATTATGTTAAAGACATTGAAATAGTAAAACCAACTAAATTAATTTATGCAATAGATGAAACAATTGATTTAACTGGAGGTAAAGTAATCGAAGTAATGGCAAGTGGAACAGCAACAACCCCAATCGCTATGACACAAGCTATGATAAGTGGATTTGATTCAAGTACTGAAGGTGCTAAAACAATTACAGTAACTTATGGAGGATTTACAAAAACATTTGGAATAACAGTACAAGATTTAGCAAGTAGTATGATTATTAAAACACTACCAGATAAATTAGATTATCTTTATGGAGAATCATTAGATGTATCAGGTGGTACAATAGAAGTAACTAAAGAAAGTGGAGCAATAGAGATAATCAATATTACAAAAGCAATGGTATCAGGATATAATCCAAATAAACTAGGAACACAAGTATTAACAATAACATATGAAGGATTAACACAAGAATTTAGTGTTAATGTAGAAGATTATATTAAGAATTTAAAAGTAACACCACCAAGCAAAACATCTTATGAATATGGAGAAAGCCTAGATTTAACTGGCGGTAAAGTATTTATAATGATGGCAAGTGGTGCAGTATCAGATAGTGCAGATTTAGCAGGATATATGGTATCTGGATATGATGCAACAAAAACTGGAAGTCAAACAATAAGAGTAGAATATAATAACTTAGTAGGAAGCTTTACAGTAAATGTAGTTGATAAAGTTAAAGGTATATCAATGAATACAGAGCCTAACAAAACAAACTATAAGAATGGTGAAAACTTAGACGTAAGTGGAGCTACAATTATAGTAACTAAATCAAGTGGCAAATATGTTATACCAGTAACACAATCTATGATATCAGGATATAATTCTAAAAATGCTGGAACACAAGTTGTTACAGTAACATATGAAGGATTTAAAACAACATTTGTTGTAACCGTAGAAAAAGTAGTAACAACAAATAAGAAACCAAGTGGTACAACAAATAGAAAACCAAGTAGTACAAGTAGTACAAATACTACAAATGTAACAAATACCCCAACAGTTGAGGAAAATAAACCTCAAGATGAAAATCAAAAGCCAGTACAAAGTAATCCAGATACTAAAAAACCAGAAAATAATACTAATAAATCTGAAGATAAACCTACGGAAACATTAGGTGTTAAAGATGATAAGAAAGATGATATTAATATTAAAAAATTAATTGCTATTGGAATAGCAGGATTAGCATTATTATTATTACTTATCCTATTAGTATTTAAACGTAATGTTAAAGTTTATGTTGAAGAAGAAGGCGAGTTTGTACTAGGCGGACTTGATAAAGTAAGTAAAAATAACTTAAAAATTAATATTGATAAATATTTAGATGAAGAAACTTACCCTAATAGAGCAAAAATAGTATTAAGTGATGCTATAAGCGAAAAATTAGATGGTAAAGAATTGGAGATTACTCATAGAGGTAATACATTTAAACATAAGATTGTTTATAATGATAAACCTTATGAAATTAATCTTGAAAAATCAATTCAAAATGTAGATACAAAAGAAAACATAGAACAAAAATAACGCGTGAGGATGCAAAATAAGGCCGTTTAATAAATTAAATATACGATTATCAGTGTGCATGCAAAATTTCTTAATAATCCATTCTTGGCACACGGAGTGGAGAAATAAGAAATTTTGTAGATAATCGTTATGAAATAAAATGTTTTCAAAAATATAAAAGATAAAATATAGGTAAAAAAACAGCCCTATTTTAGGGTTTATTAAGTGAACCCTAAAATAGGTATAAATTTATAATTGTTTATATATAAGCATTATTCTATTATCGTGATAATAAAAATGATACATATAAATATTTTAAATAAAAATAAAACCCGTAATTTTGGGTTTATTAATGATGCAAAAATTTAAAATAACTGTTATATAAAAAAATAAACCCTATTTTAGGGTTTATTTGTGGTGTTTTTTATACATAGAAATTAAAAAGTAAAAAATTAGTATTAATAATAATTGATTAAAGTATTTACTTTTTTTGTAGAAAATGATAAATTAAAATTATAAAACAAAAGAAGAAGGGATGCGTGTATATGAAAATTAGTAAAAAAATGAGGAGAATATTTAATATTTATAATTTGGCAGTTTTATTATGTGTTATCACTATTATCGTTACATTGTTGATTATTTTTAAACCAAATAATAAAAAGATTACTTCTGAGGGTGTTGAAATTGTTCAAGCAAAATTAGGTAGCGATGAAGAAATATCGGAAAATGATGCTAAAAAGTTAGCTATAAAGCAGTTTAAAAAAATTGGTGAGTCAAATATTGATGAAGAGAGTTTAAAAGTTTTAAAGATTCAAAGAAAAGGCAAAGAATTTTATTATATCTCTTCAAAAGAAAATACTCTTGAAATACAAATTTTAGGAGGAAATATAACAAGAATAAATAGTGTTGTTGTAGAGTAAATAATGGGGACGGAGCAATTTTTCTAAGTACCCAATAACGCCACATAACAAAAAGAATAGACCTAAAAATTCAATTTTGAAATTTTTAGGTCTATTTTTTTCAAATTTTGTAATTTTATTACATTCATAGTCTCTTAAAAGCTTAGGGAATCCTAGTATTCAAAAAAATTATTTTTTTAAATTTATAAATTAAGTTGAAATATTAACAATCCCTAAAAGCATGTAAAATATATATTTTGTAACAAAAAAGTAATTAAAATGACATAAAACTCTTTTTTCGCTCTTAATATAGATTTCCGTATATAAATATGGATATTAATACAAAATATCAAATTTGAAAATAAAAACAAATAAAGATATATAATATTATATTAGCAAAAAATATTTGAAGAATTTTGTAATGAGAAGAGTAAAAATGAGAGAAAATGGAAAAGTTAAAGAGAAGGGAAAGAAATATTTACTTGCAGTGGTATTTTTACTAGCAATTGTGTCTAGTATTGTGGTTGCTGTTAAGTTAACAGGAGGATTTAGCACATTTGGATTATCTAAAACAGAGTTAATTAGTGATAATTCAGAGTCAGCAGGACAGCCAGAAACTGTAGATTCAATAAGTTTATATGCTGAAAATAGTGATAGTGATAAAACAACTACCACTTCTTTAACGAACCCTTATTCTCAAATTAGTGCAAGCTCAGTAAGCACTTTACAAAATGCTCAAGTTGCTTCAGGTAATAACTTTGAAATTGTTTTAAAAACAGATGGAACAGTTTGGACATGGGGTCATAATAATTATGGACAAATAGGAAATGGAAAAATTGAAGCAGTTAGTTCATCAAATCCAACTCAAGTTTTGGGTGTGAATGGTGAAGGATATTTGGAAAATATAAAACAAATTAGTACAGGAGCATACAGTGGATATGCGTTAACACAAGATGGTAAAGTTTTAGCTTGGGGTAGAAACACATATGGACAATTAGGAAATAATTCAACGAAAGATTCTGGTACTCCAGTTTATGTAAAAAAACAAGTACAAGTTACAGACGAAGATGGAAATACAACTACAGGATATGAAGATCTAGATAACATAGTTCAGATTTCAGGAGGTGCTTCTCACTTTTTAGCAGTAGATGCAAATGGAAATGCATGGTCAGTTGGTGTAAACAATTATGGACAATTAGGAATTAATGTTGGAAATACAACAACTTCAAATGCAAATTACAAAAGAATATATGCAGTAAAAGTTCAAAAAACTATAAAAATAACAGCAGAAGATGGAACAGAAACTACAGGATTAGCAGATTTAGATAATGTTAAAAAAGTATCTGGTGGTACAGATTTTTCAGTAGCATTACTAAATGATGGAACAGTAATGGCTTGGGGTCTTGGAACATCAGGACAAATTGGAAATAATGCTGCAGCAACCGTATATATACCAAAAGCAGTTTATAATTTAACTGATGTAGCAGATATCGATGCTGGAGGACTTCAAACTATTGCGCTAAAAAAAGATGGAACAGTATGGGCATGGGGTATCAACCGTTATGGAAACTTAGGAATAAATACTGCGAGTACAACTACTTCTAATGCAGCTTACAAAAAAGTAGTACCAGTACAAGTATTAAAAGCAGCATCAACACCAATTACAGATGTAGTAGAAATAGCATCACTTTATGAAACAAGTTATGCTCGTTTAGAAGATGGATCTGTATATGGATGGGGATTAAATACATCTGGACAAATAGGAGATAATACATTATCAAATAGAACTGTTGCAACTCCAGTTAAAAAATTAGGTGGAGAAAAAATTACAAAAATTAAACAGTTACCAGATGGTCAACATTCACATGTAAATATGATGATAGATGAAATGGGATACTTATACGGTAATGGTGTAACAAGCTCATATCAAATGATGAGCAATCGTGTGGTAAATGTATATGCTGCAATTAGGTTAGATGAAACTTTATTAAAATTAAGCAATAACCAAGATTACATAGAAGTAGGAACAAGTGTAAATTTAAGCGCAAGTTATTACAATGGATTTAATACTGATAATTATTCAAAAACAGTAGGAAATATAGCATATCGTTCATCAAATGAGGATGTTGCAATAGTTGATAGTACAGGGAAATTAACAGCAAAAGCTGTTGGTCAAGTTACAATTGTTGCAGAAGATACAGTAAATGGTACTGTAGCACATAGTATAATAAATGTTGTTTCAAAAGGTGCTACAAGTATACCAAGAGTTGCATCAGGAACAACTTTTACAGCTATGTTAAAAGAAGATGGAACAGTGTGGACAACAGGTGCAACTGGAAGTGGAGAGCTTGGAAATGGTGGATTTGTTTCTACAAACAAACCATATCCAGTTAGAATAGATACAAAAACATTATTAACAGATATTAGAAAAATTGAAGTTGGAACACAACATGTAATTGCTTTAAGAAAAGATGGTACTGTTTGGACTTGGGGATTAAATTCATCAGGTCAACTTGGTAATGGAACAACTACAAATTCGAAATATGCAATTCAAGTATTAGATTCAACAGGAACAGGATATTTAGAAAATATTATTGATATAGCAGCTGGAAATGATAATTGTTCAGCTCTTAATAAAGACGGTGAAGTTTTTGCATGGGGTGATGCAACAGAGTATGGATTAGGAATTAATAGTAAATCTGCTCAAAGTAAACCTGTAAAAGTACATGGTGGAGACGATGGAATTCAAGTACAATGTGGAACAAATAACATATTAATGCTAAAAGTTGATGGAACAGTATGGGGAGCTGGACAAAATAATGTTGGACAAGTTGCAGATGGAACAACAACAACACCTAGAACAGAATTTGTCACAGCAACTAATGCCACAAAAGATGCACAATTAACAGGAATTATGAGAATAGCATCTGGAGAACATCATACAGTAGCAATTAAGGAGGATGGTACTGGATATATTTGGGGATATAATAACTATAGTCAACAAGGTAATAACAAAACAACTAATAATGTAGCTCCAATAAATTTACCAGGTTTAGCAAATACTGGTGTTATGGAAAATATTTCGGATATAGCTACAGGTTCAGCTACTACATATGTAAAAAATAAAAATGGAGATGTATATTCAGTAGGTCTTAATACTACAGGACAATTATCTATAAATACAGCAACCACAGTAAAGGTATTTACTGTGGCAAAAGATGAAAATGATAATGATCTTACAGGAGTAATTTCACTTACAAATTCACTAGGAACAACTTTTGGATTTGCATTTGCAGATGGATCTGTAGGTATTACAGGTCTAGGAACTAGTGGTCAACATGGTAATTTAACTTGGGTAAGTTCAAATAAAATGACAAGAATTGAAAATTCAAGTATGACAGCAGGAAATCTATACGAATTAGAAGTAAATGGAACTAAAAAAATAGAAATACAACTTACACAAGCATTTAATTTAAATATTGACAATCCAAGAGCAATTAAAACACAAACTTTAAGCTATGAAAGTGGAAATACAGATATAGCAACAGTAAGTACAGATGGAATAATTACTGGTGTTGCTAATGGAACTACATCTATAAAAATAACAGATGAAGAAAATGGTCTTGAGGCATATGCACAAGTTGTAGTAGGAAAAAGAGATTTATCAAATATTAGCAAAATAGTATCAGGTGTAGCACATACAGTTATGTTAAAGCAAGATGGTACTGTATGGACATGGGGAGAAAATACATATGGTCAACTTGGTAAAGGTGACTTTGGAGCTCAAGAAGTTATAAATCCAGTACAAGTAGTAGGTGTAAATGGAGAAGGATATTTAACAGATATTGTTGACATAGCAGCAGGACAATATTTTACAGTAGCACTAAAGAAAAATGGAGAAGTAGTAGCTTGGGGTTATAATAATTATGGACAATTAGGTGATTGTAATGGAAATGCCGAAACTCCAATTTATGTAAAAGATATAGATGGAAATAAATTAACAGGAATAATAGATGTATCAGCAGCAAGAGATCATTCTGCAGCTTTAAAAGCAGATGGAACAGTATGGGCATGGGGAAGAAATGACTATGGACAATTAGGAGATAATACAACAATTGCAAGCTCATATGCTATTCAAGTTCATGGTGTTGGAAATAGTGGATATTTAACAGGAATTAAACAAATTAGTTGTGGTGGTGCATATGTGGCAGCACTTAGTGAAACGGGTGAAGTATATTCTTGGGGAATTGGAACATCAGCTCAATTAGGTAATGGTGCAAAAACTACATACAAATATCCAGTAAAAGCAACTAATGTAACTGATGTAGAAAAAATAGTTACAACACATTACACAACTATTTGTTTAAAAACAGATGGAACTGTATGGAATTGGGGATTAAATCGTTATGGACAACTTGGTTATGGATCTAGTTCAACAAGTACTAATAATGGAAACTATGCAAAAACTACACAAATACAAGTAAAGATAAATTCGACTACATATTTGACAGATGTAGTTGATATTGGTGGTAATTTAGAAACTGCATATGCAGTAACATCTAATGGCGAAGTATATGGATGGGGATTAAATACAGATGGACAAATAGGTGATAATACTACAACAAATAAAGCATATGCAACAAGAATAATTGGAAGATATTATGTTGATATTAATGATGTAGTAAAATTACAAGCAGATTCTGCAAATTCATATACTAATTATCTTGTAAAAGAAGATGGAAGTCTTTATTGTAATGGTAGAATAACTTCAGGACAATTATTAGATGGAGATATTGGTTATTCAACAAGAAATTATGCAGAAGAATTAAGACAAAGTTATTTAACTATAGAAAATAAAATTGATTATGTAAAAAAAGGAACAACAAAAAATATTAAAGTTGATACCTTTGAAGATATAAATATTATTGGAAAACCATCATATGGAAAATTAACATATACAAGTACAAATGAAAATGTAGCAACAATTGACCAAAATGGTAACTTAACAGCTAAAGAGCTTGGAACAACAACAATTATTGTTACAGAAGATTTACATGGTTATCGTGCACAAGCAACAATTTATGTAACAGAAAATAAAGATAATATAATCACTTCACCAATGGTAGTTCAAGGAACAAGCTTTACAGGAATTTTAAAAGCTGATGGAACTGTATGGATGAGTGGATTAAATAATTATGGACAATTAGGAGATGGAACAACTACATATAGAGCAGATTTAGCTCAAGTAAAAATAAATGAAACTACTTACTTAAATAATATAGTAAGAATTGCAGCTGGAGCAAGTCATTGTTTAGCTATTACAAAAGATGGAGAAGTATATGCATGGGGACTTGGTACATCAGGTCAGCTTGGACAAAATAATACAGCAAATTCTTTATATGCAGTAAAAGTATTAGACAAAACAGGGGAAGAGCCATTAAAAGATATTATAGATGTGTCTGCAGGTGCAGCACATAGTGTAGCAGTAAATAAAAATGGAGAAGTATATGCATGGGGTCTTGGTACAAATTATCGTTTAGGAAATAATAGTACAGCAACTAAAATGTTACCAACTAAAATATTAACCGCATCAAATGTAATAAAAGCAAGTGCTGGTTCAATAAATACATTACTTTTAAGAGGTGATGGTGAAACATATGGTACAGGAGGAAATACTTATGGTCAAATTCCAAATACTTCAACAAGTGATTGGACAAATGCATTTTTAATTGGAAATAATGCTAATAAAACAATTCATGGAAATGTAATTGATTTGGTTTCAGGTGGAAATCATACATTATTTTTAGAAGATACAGGAAAAGTATATGTAGCGGGTCTTGGAACATCAGGACAATTATCACAAGGTTCAACAGCTAATTTTACAACAAGAGCAGAAGCGCTAATTTTAGATGATGATCCAGAAACAGATGACATAGAAACAAAAGAAATGGATAATGTGTCATTTATAACTGCCGGAAATGCATTTAGTATTGCAATAACAAAAGATGGAAAAGCATATGTTTGTGGATTAAATACATCAGGACAATTAGGCCAGGGAGATGTAACATCACCAGTAAATATGTTTACATCAGTCAAAGATGAATATGGAGAAAATGATTTAAGCAATGTTTTATTTGGAGCTATTGGTTCTTCAAATACTATTAATAGTGCATATATTTTAAAAGATGGAACTGTATGGACAGTGGGAACTGGAGCATCAGGACAACTTGCTTCAGGTTCATATGTAAATACATATTTAGTTACAAAAGTTGGAGAAGATATATTTAAAGCTAAAGAGGATAATATTACTCTTCAAGTAAATAAAACAAATCAAATACAGATGAATTTAACACCAGGTATGAATGTTTATAGTAATGATAGAACTTTAGGAACACTAACTTATGAAAGTTTAAATAATGAAGTTGCAACAGTATCTAATTCAGGTTTAATTACAGCAAAAAGAATTGGAACAACTAAAATTAAAATAACTGATTCAAATACAAACTTAGTAGAGTATGTTCGTGTTGAAGTATTACATAATTATAATGGTGTAAAAGCAGAAGTTGTACCTTCTGCAAGACATACAGTAGCATTAAAAGCAGATGGAACTGTATGGGTATGGGGTAACAACTCTGACGGACCAAGTGGTCACGGTTCATCAAGCCATGGAGAAGTAATAAAACAACCAGTTCAAGTATTAAATCCAACAGGAGAAGGATATATTGATAATGCTATTCAAGTAGAAACAGGATACAATCATTCAGTTGTATTATTTAATGATGGAACAGTAGCATGCTGGGGAGATAATGATACTGGTGAATGTGGAAACAATTCAACAGCAGATGCAGTAATTCCAGCTTATGTTGTTGATATAAATGGTGAAAAAATAAAAGATATTATAAAGGTTGTAGCATCTGGAGATAATAATCTTGCATTAACAAAAGATGGAGAAGTATATTCATGGGGAGAAAATGCATATGGACAATTAGGAAATGGAACAAGTGCAAGTGATGCTTATTCAAAATATGCTATTAAAGTAAAAGATGTAACTGGAAAAGGAGTATTAACAGATATTGCTGATATAGCTGAAGCCTACTATTCTTCTTATGCAGTAACTTCAAGCGGAGAAGTATATTCATGGGGATATAATGGTCGTGGAGAATTAGGAATTGGAAATACAACAAATCAAGTATTACCAAAGAAAGTTGCAATTGAAAATGTTGCTAAATTATCTGCTTCATCATATAGTGCAGTAGCATTATTAGAAAATGGTGAAATCTATACATGGGGATATAATGGATTTTATCAATTAGGAGATGGAACAACCACAAATAGAACATCTCCTGTTCAAGCAAAATTTGATGCAGATACATATATAACAGATGCAATTGATATTGGAACAAGTTCATATAGCTCATATTATATTAACAAAGACTACAAAGCATATGGATGGGGACAACATAATTATGGACAATTAGGTGGAAGTTCAACTGCAAACTCAGTAGCATATCCACAAGAAGTAGTAGGATATTATGGTGAGAAAATTAAAAAGAAAATTGTTGATGTTTCTACTGTAAATGTAAGAAATGTAGAAGATTCAACAAATACTAGCGGTACAACAGTATACTTTACATATGAGGATGGAACTATACTTGGAGCAGGATATGAAGGATTTTATCAAATGACAGGAAGTATAATAGAAAGACAAAATTATGGAATTCCAATTAATTCAAGTTATATGGAAATTGAAGGAAGAAATATATCTATTAAACAATCAGAAACAAAACAATTAAAAGCAAAAATGATTGAGAATTTCAATATATATGCAAAAGCTCCAGAAATGGGAAATATAACATGGGAAAGTAGCAATAATGAAATTGTTGAAGTTGATAATAATGGTGTAATAAAGGCTAAAAAAGAAGGAACTGCAACAATTATTGCAAAAGAAGATAAATATGGTTATGTAGCAGAAATAATTATAAATGTAATAAACAATAAAGATAATTTTATTGCAAAACCAATGATAGCACAAGGACTAAGTTACACAGCTATATTAAAAGCTGATGGAACTGTATGGACAACAGGATTAAATACAAATGGAAAATTAGGTGATGGCACAACTAATTATAAAGGCCAACTTGAAAGAGTTAAAACAGGTGAAAATACATATCTAGATAATATTATAAAAATTGCTACTGGAGAAAACTTCATGATTGCATTAACCAAAGATGGTGAAGTTTATGCTTGGGGTCTAAATTCAAGCGGTCAATTAGGGCAAAATAATACTACTGCTTCAAGTTATGCAGTAAAAGTATTAAATACAGATGGAACAGATACATTAAAAGACATTATAGATATTTCAGCAGGTCAAGCTCATTCTGTAGCATTGAGCAAAAATGGTGATATATATTCTTGGGGGGAGAATGGAAATTATCAATTAGGATTAGCTGGAAACACAACAGATCAAAAATTACCAGTAAAAATGGAAGAAGTATTTAATGCAATTTCTGTATCTGCAGGTTATAGTCATACAAATGTATTAGTAGGAACAGGAGAAATACGAACAGTCGGACTTGGTACTTCTGGTCAAATAGGAAATAACAAATCTGCAACTTATGCAATAGCAAGACCTGCAATAGATAGCTCATTAGTGGGAACATTAAAAGAAATGGTTCAAATTACATCAGGAGGAAATAGTACTTATGCACTTTCTAAAGATGGAGTAGCATATGGATGGGGATTAAATACTTCAGGACAATTATCTCAAAATACAGTAACTAATGTACTTTACCCAACAACATTGAAAGTACTAGCAGCAGATGGTGTAACTTTAGAAGATATAAGTGATATTGAAAATATTTCTGCAGGATTTACTACAGTTTCAGTAACAACAAATGCAGGAGAAGTATATGCTTCTGGTTTAAATAGTGCAGGTCAGTTAGCTCAAAATCATAATACATCACCAATAAAAACATTGGTAAAAGTGTTAGATAATACAGGAGAAGATACTTTAAAAACAGTAATGTTATCAGCACAGGGTAGCAGTAACACAATAAATAATGGATTTATTTTAGAAGATGGTAGAGCATTAACAGTAGGAACAGGTGTAAGCGGTCAGCTTGGAAATGGAGAATACTTAGCAACATATATTCCTGTAATTGCTGGAAATTATGAGTTAAAAGCAAAAGAAGATAAAATAAAATTAGAGGTAAATGAAACAAATCAAATAGAACTTTCAATAGCACAAGGATTTAATGTTTATGATAATGAAGAAAATGTAAGTTCAAATATTAAATATGAAGTAGAAGATGAATCAGTTGCTACAGTATCAAATACGGGATTGATTACAGCTAAAAAGTTAGGATATACAAAAGTTAAAGTTACAGATTTAGATAATAATTTAGAGGAATACATTACAGTAACTGTATTGAATAGTGTAGGATATACTGATGCAAAAGTATCAGCAGGTTTGAACTTTACAATTGCATTAAAAGAAGATGGAACTGTATGGTCTTGGGGTGTTGGTACATCAGGAAGACTTGGAACAGGAAATACAACTAATCAAACAGAAGCTGTGCAAGTTTTATCTCCAGATGGAAGAAATAAATTAACAAAAGTTAAAGATATTGCTGTTGGATATGATAGTGCTTCAGCATTATTAGAAGATGGAACAGTAGTATCATGGGGAAATAACGGATCTTATAATTTAGGTAATGGAACTAATGTAGATTCTACAGTGCCTGTATATGTTGTAGATAAAGATGGAAATAAAATAAAAGATATTATAAAAATTGCAAGAGGAAATGATTTTGCGCTAGCTTTAACAAAAGATGGAGAAGTTTATTCTTGGGGATATAATAACTATGGACAATTAGGATTAAATAACACAACAACAACAGCATATGCAACAAAAGTAAAAGATGAAACTGGAAAAGGAACAATTCAAGGAGTAATCGACATTGCAACAACAATGTATTCTTCTCACATTGTAAAAGAAGATGGTTCAGTGTGGTCTTGGGGAGCAAATTCAGATGGACAACTTGGAAACAATACAGCTACTAGTACAAGTGCATATGGTCTTCCTAAAAAGAGCAATATAACAGATGTAGTTAAAATTAGTACATCAGCTTATGGAATTATTGTATTAAAAAATGATGGAACTGTATGGAACTGGGGATGGAATGCATATGGACAACAGGCAAATGGAGCAACAGCTGATGTAATATCACCAATACAAGCTAAATTTGATTCTACAACATATGTAACAGATATTATAGATATAGGAACTTCAGGAGGAACACACTATATATTAGATAATAATCATAAAGTATATGCTTGTGGTGGAAATGCATTAGGTGAAATAGGAGATAATACAACAACAAATAGAAGCTATTATGTTGAAGTTAAAAGTAAGTATGGAGCAGTACTTCCAAGTACAATTGTAAAATTAAGTAGCTCAATGGCAAGAACAGATAGTAGTACAGATTGTAGTCCAGCATATTTCATCAGGGAAGATGGAAGTTTATTTGGAGTTGGAAAAAATTCATCATATCAATTATTTGGTAAAATGACTGGAAACTTAAAATCTGCTAAAGAAATGAATATTTCGTATATGGAAATAACTGACAGAGCAAGTTATTTAAAAATAGGTGAAAATAAGAAATTATCTACTAATGTAGCAGAAAACTTTAATATGTATGCAAAAGTTCCACAAACAGGAACAATAACATGGAGTAGTAGTAATGAGAGTATTGCAAAAGTAGATTCAAATGGAAATGTTACAGCTATTTCAGAAGGACAAACAACAATAACAGCACAGGATAATAAACATGGATATATAGCTTCAGCTACCATATATGTAACAAGAGCTACTGAAAATGCAATTACAATTCCACAAGTAGCACAAGGTTTAAATTATACAATTGTCTTAAAAGCAGATGGAACAGTATGGGCAAGTGGTTTAAATGATGTTGGACAATGTGGAATAGGTAGAAATGTAGCAAATATTGCAATTCCAGAGCAAGTAAAAATAAATGATACTACATACTTAACAAATGTAGTAAAAATATCATCTGGATTAAGCCATTGTTTAGCATTAACAAAAGATGGAAAAGTATATGCTTGGGGATTAAATACATCAGGACAACTTGGAAATAATAGTACTGTTAATTCAAAATATGCAGTAGAAATGTTAAATGAATATGGAACAGAACCAGTAGAAAATATTGTGGATATTGCTGCAGGTAGAATACATAGTGTAGTATTAAACAATAAAGGAACAGCATATGCTGTAGGATATAATGCTCATGGAGAGCTTGGAGATGCAACAAATACAAATAAACAAATTCTATCTAAAGTTCAAGAAATGCAAAATATAACTCAAATTGCAGCTGGACAATACCATACAACTATGTTAAGAGGAGATGCTACCGTTTGGGTAGTTGGATATAATTACCATGGAGAATTAGGAGTAAATTCAACTTCTACAGGATCAGCAGCATCAGGTCAAGGTGTAACAATAGCAAGACAAACTATGAATTCAGATAAAAATGATGTTTTAAGAAATATTACACAAATTGCATCTGGTGGATGGCATAGTTTAGCACTTACAAGAAATAAACAAGTTTATGCTTGGGGATATGGTCTAGATGGACAATTAGGAACGAACACAAAAACATCGTATGCATTCCCACAATTAGTTGTAGATAATACAGATGGAACTAATGGAATTGGTGGAATACAAAAAATAGGAGCATCTGAAAGAGTAACATTTTTAATTACAGAAAATAATGAAATTTTAGCAACAGGTGAAAACTCAAATTATCAATTATCACAAAATAATACAACAGACTTAGGAATGGTAGGAAAACTTTTAAGTCAAGATGCCGAAAATTATATAGATGATATAATTAATGTTCCAAACTCTTGTGCAAATACAAACAATACAGCTGTAATTAAAGCTGATGGAAGTGTTTGGGTAACAGGTCTTGGAGCAAAAGGACAAATAGGAAATAATCAATATATAACATCAAAAGTATATACAAGATTTGGTTCATCAGAAATTAAAAATGAAAAACCAATCATAACACTTGCAGTAGGTGAATCAGAAAAATTAGATATAAAAGTAAGCCAAGGATTGAATGTTTATGAAGATGAACAAGATAGTTTAGGAAGTATGAAATATTCATCACAAAATCCAGATTTTGTAACAGTTAATGCAGAAGGTTTAGTGACAGCATTAAAACAAGGTTATTCAAGAATCACAATTGTTGATGAAACAAATCTTCTTACAACATCAGTACTTGTTGAAGTAACTAGAGACCCAGAAGATATAGTTCAAGCAGAAATTGAAGCTAGTTCACAAACAATATTATTAAAAACAGATGGAACTGTTTGGTCATATGGTGAAAATACATCTGGAGGACTTGGTATTGGTGATATGGATAGCCATACAGAAGTATTCCAAGTTTTAGATCCAAATGGTGTGGATAAACTTTCAAATGTTATAAACATCTCTAGTGGTTCTCAATTTGCAGCAGCAGTAAAACAAGATGGTAAAGTTGTAACATGGGGACTTGGTACATCTGGTCAATTAGGAAATGGGCAAAGCACAAGTAGCAGTACCCCTGTTTATGTTGTTGATAGTGAAGGAAATGAATTAACTGATATAATTAAAGTTTCTTGTGGAAATTACTTTGCAATTGCTTTAAAGAAAGATGGAACAGTTTGGGCATGGGGAAATAACACATATGGACAATTAGGTATAAATAATGGAACAAATTCAAATGTAGCTGTTCAAGTAAAAGATACAACAGGAAGTGGATACTTAATAGGAATATGTGATATTACAGCACAAGGATATACATCACATGCTTTAACACATTCAGGAGAAGTATATGGATGGGGATACAATTACCATGGTCAAATAGGTAATGGTACAAGAAACACAGGAAATAGTGGTACAGCAAGAGGAACTGTATTACCTAGAAAATTATCACTTACAGGTATTGTAAAAATAGTTGGTGGATACCACCATACTATGGCATTAAAAAATGATGGAACAGTTTGGACATGGGGACTAAACCGTTATGGAACATTAGGATATGGAAGTAGTTCAACTTCAAGTAATAATAGTGAATATTTAAAAGCATCACCAATGCAAGTTAAACTAGGAAATACTTCTACACCTCTTACAAATGTTGTTGATATAGGAACTTCTAATGAAACATCTTATGCAATAACAGCAGATGGAAATAATTATGGATGGGGATATAATTATTATGGAAATATAGGAAGTAATGGAACCACAGGAGGTAATGGAATTTACAATTTACCTCAAACTTTAAAAGAAAGATATTCAGAATTGTATACAGGTACAATTGTAAAATTAAATAGAAGTCCTAACTCAGACATAAACTCTTTCATACAAGATGATGGTACTATCATGGGAAGTGGTAGAGGCGATAACATAAGAAGAGTTCAGCGTCAAACAGCTAGAACATACACACAAAATTATGTAATGCCAGTTAATGAGGATTATTTAGAAATTGACAATCGTATATCTTATATAAAACAAGGAGAAACTACAACTTTAAGTGCTCAAATAAGTAAAAGGTTAAATGCTTTCTCTGGACATATTAAGTTCGGAAATCTAAACTGGACATCATCAAATCCAGAAGTTGCAACAGTTTCAAATGATGGACTAGTAACTTCGGTAGGTTTAGGTGAAACAACTATAACTGTAAAAGATGTTACAAATGGATATAAGGCACAATCAAAAGTAATAGTTACTCAAAATAATGAAAAAGTTATAACAATGCCAGATGTTTCACAAGGTAGATATTTTACAGTTATATTAAAAGCAGATGGAACTGTTTGGACAACTGGTATAAATACAAATGGACAATGTGGTGATGGAACAACTGTAAATAGAACAAAACCTGTACAAGTAAAAATAAACTCTAGAGAATATTTAAAAGATATTGTTAAAATAGCAGCTGGAGAAGATCATGCAGTAGCTGTTTCAAAGAATGGTGAAGTATATGCTTGGGGATATAATGATGTATATCAACTTGGAAATGGAACAACTACAAGAAGTGTATATGCAACTAAAGTATTAGATACAGATGGAGATGGATATTTACAAAATGCAATAGATGTAAGTTGTGGATATAAATTTACAATTATATTACTAAAAGATGGATCAGTTGTAGGATTTGGTAGAAATGCTTACGGTGAGCTTGGAACATTGAACAATAGTAATAAATCATACCCAACTAAAATGGATGGAATTTATAATGCTGTTGATGTTCAAGCGGGTTCAAGCCATACAATAGTACAAAAAGCAGATGGAACAGTATGGGCTACAGGATATAATTATTATGGAACACTTGGACAAAATGGTACAAATACTGGTTCTGCAGCATCTGCACAAGGAAGAAATTATGCAAATCCTGTAATCAATGAAACTAAGAATGCAAATTTAAGGAATATTGTAAAAATATCATCAGGTGCAAATCAAAATATTGCATTAACAGATGATAACAGAGCTTTGGTTTGGGGATATAATAATGTTGGACAATTAGGAACTGGAACTACTACAAATTTTGCATATCCAACAACAATGACTGTAAAAGAAACCGAAGCAGAATTAACAGATAAAGTAATTGATATAGGTGGAAGTGCTTATAAAACAATTGTAAAAACTGAAGATGAAGCAGGAGCTAAACATGTTCTTATAACAGGACAAAATACAAATGGTTCACTAGGTGTAGGAAACACAACTAATGTAAATAGATTAGTACCTGTAATGAACGCAGAAAATACAAAAGAAGCAGAAGGATTAGATATTATACAAAATGATTCTAGACCTTTCGAAAATACAGGATATATAGATGAAGAAGGAAATGTATGGACAGCTGGATTAAATACATATGGACAAATAGGTGATGATACTGTTTACCAAAGAAACAATATTGTTCAAATAGGAGACATTTCATTAACAGCTGATGAAATAGTATTTACAATGCATCCAAATGATACAAAACAAATAAATACAAGTATTGAGGATTCATTTAATGTTTATATTAAAGATATAAAAACTGGAACATTAAAATATGAATCATTAGATAAAAGTATTGCTACAGTAGATGAATCTGGATTAGTTACAGCAAAAGCTGTAGGAAATACATTTATTAAGGTTACCGATATAACAAGAGATATTCAAACAGCAGTTTATATTAAAGTAATAAAAGACCAAGATGATATGAAATATGAACCAATGGTTGATGGAGGAAATAAATTCTCTGTTGCATTAAAAGGTGATGGAACAGTATGGGCATGGGGTTATAACAATCATGGACAATTAGGAAATAACTCTACTGCTACTACAGAAATCCCTACACAAGTTAAAGGTTTAAATGGAGAAGGATTCCTTACAGATATCCAAATGATAGCATGTGGAACAGACCATGTTCTTGCACTTAAAAATGACGGAACAGTATGGGCATGGGGATATAATAACTATGGTCAATTAGGTGATAATACACAAATTAAAAGATATGCTCCAATTCAAGTATTAGCTGAAAACGGAGATGGATATTTACAAGATATTATTTATATAGCAGCTGGTACAAACTATTCTGTAGCTGTAAACAAAAAAGGTGAAGTTTGGACATGGGGACAGAATGATGTTGGACAACTTGGTGATGGTAGCAAAGTTGCAAAATATACACCAGTTAGAGTAAAGGCAAATTTATCAGGTGTTGTTAGTGTTGCTTGTGGTGCTACTCATGCTGTGGCACTAAAAGCAGATGGAACAGTATATTCTTGGGGTAATAATACATATGGACAACTAGGAGATAATTCAAAAACTCAAAGATTGATACCAGTTAGAGTTTTAGAAACAGCAGATTCTTATATTGATAATGCAGTTGCAATTTCTGCAACACAAAATTCAACACATATACTAACATCTGATGGTGAAATATATAGTGTCGGCTTAGGTACATCAGGTCAACTTGGCGATAATACAAATGTATCAAAACAATTACCAGTAAAAGTTGTAAATACAGATAAATCTGGAGTGTTAACAGGAATAATATCTATCAAATCAGGAGCAAATACTACATATGCACTTTCAAAAGAAGGAAAAGTATATGCTTGGGGAATTGGAACAAATGCAAATCTTGGAAACAATACTTATACAAATTCATTATTCCCAGTAGCAGTTATGAATGGTAGTGGTGATGGAGAGCTTGCTAATATATTATATATTGGAGCTGGTGCAAACCATGGATTAGCAGTAGAAGATAGTGGATATGTAGAAGTTTGGGGACTAAATGATCAAAAACAAGCAGGAGATCCAAATTTAGCAAAAGTAGCTCTTCCAATATATATTGGCTCAAAAGTGGTAGCAACACCAAATAATGTAACTATAAAGGTTTCTGAAACACAAAAAATAACAATTACTCTTGAATCTTTCAACTTATTTAGAGCTGAAAGCGATTTAGATAGATCTGTAGAATACACAAGCTTAAACCCATTAGTCGCAACAGTTGATGATGAAGGTAATATTAAAGGTATTAAAATGGGTATAACAAGAGTTGTAGCTAAAGATACTGTATCTGGAAAAGTTGCAACAATTGAAGTAAGTGTTCTTCAAGATGGAGCTATAGCAAGTCCAAAAGTTGTATCTGGACTAAACCATACAGTCGCTTTAAAAGCTGATGGAACAGTATGGACATGGGGATATAATGGATATGGACAATTAGGAAATGGAACAACAACTAATGGATTTGTACCTGAAAAAATAGGAATTGAAAATGTTATAGATATTGCAGCAGGAGATTACTTTACACTTGCACTTAAAAATGATGGAACTGTTTGGGCATGGGGTAGAAATGAAAAAGGTCAATTAGGACAAGGCAATACAACAAACTACACAACACCTAAACAAGTACTTGGTGTAGGTGGAACAGGTTTCTTAACTGGTGTTAAACAAATAGAAGCTTGTAGATATCATTGGATAGCATTACTTGATACAACAGAAGTTGTAGGTTGTGGTAATAATAGTGTTGGTGAATTAGGAGATAATACTTCAACAAATAGAACAACACCAGTATACATGTTAAACTACAACGGAGCTGGAAATGTAAATTCAGTAAAAGATATTTCTATAGGTCAATGTGAAACAGCAATATTAAAAGAAGATGGAACATTATGGATGACTGGACATAACTGTAATGGTGGTTTAGGTCAAGGTAATAAAACAGCATCTTATAGAATAAAACAAGTTAAAGATACAACCGGTAAAGGAACTTTAAATAATATTATTCAAATTTCTTGTGGTGGATGGGGCTCTTTAGCCTTAGATTCTAATGGAAATGTATGGAGCTTTGGAGATAATGGATATGGACAATTAGGTATTAATAGTACTGCAGACCAATCTTTACCACAAAAAGTTCTAGGTTTAAATGGAACTGGATATTTAGAAAATATTGTTAGTGTAAAATTAGGATATTATAGTTCACTTGCAGTAGATAGCAATGGAAATGTGTACTCATGGGGATATAATAATAATGGTCAACTAGGTGTAAATAATACAACTACATATAAAGTTCCAAAACAAGTATTAAGTTCAAATGGAACAGATTTATTAGACAATGTTATGATAGCTGATACAAATGGATATCATTCAACATTTGTTAAGTATGATGGAACAGTATGGACAGTTGGATATAATAAAAATGGAGAGCTTGGAAATGATGCTAATGTTAGTACAAAATTAGTTGAATGTATAAGTAATCCAAAACTAGAAGTCAAAGAAAAATATGTAATTTTTGATGAAATAGGACAAACCAAGAAAATTGAAGTAAGTGTTAATAGTGGATTCAATTTACTTGTTGATACAATTGATGCTGGAACAAATACTTTCAGAAGCTTAAATAAAGACATCGTTGAAGTAGACCAATATGGAAATATTATTTCAACAGGAGCAGGAACAACATATATTAAAGTGACAAATGAAGATCTTGGATTAACAACAGCTATAAAAGTAGTTGTACCAGTAAGAGATGCAAGCATTTGGCCAAAAGTAGTTGGTGGTGCAAATCATTATGTTGCATTAAAGAGCGATGGAACAGTATGGACATGGGGTTATAATGCAAATGGTCAATTAGGCTTAGGAAATACAAGTAATTATTTAGAGCCTACAAAAACAACAATGTCAGAGGTAATAGATATAGCAGCAGGTGCTAACTTTACTGCAGTATTAAAGAAAGATGGAACAGTATGGGTAGCAGGACAAAACAACTATGGACAACTTGGACAAGGAAATACTAAAGGATTAGAAGCATTTACTCAAGTAAAAGCAGAAAATGGAACTGATTATTTAAGTGACATTATTGCAATATCAGCTTCAAACTACTATATGGTAGCTTTAAAGAAAGATGGAACTGTATATGCTTGGGGATTAAATACTTCAGGACAACTAGGTATTGGAAGTACATCTAATGTATATTTACCAACAAAAGTAAGAAAAGTAAATAATATAATTGATATGGTAGCAGGTTCAACTCATTTAGTATTATTAGATGCAGATGGAACAGTATGGGCAACTGGACAAAATAATTATGGTCAATTAGGAAATAAGACAACTACAGATACTACAATTCCAAATAAAGTATTAAATACAGATGGAACAGCTAATATGGAAAACATTATAAAAGTTGCAGCAGGTGAAAAATTTACTGTATTACTTGGTGAAGATGGAAAAGTATATTCATGTGGATACAATAATTATGGACAGTTAGCTATTAATAATACTACAAAACAAGTATTACCAGTACTTGCAAAAGATGTAAATGGATTAAATATTGAAAATGGAATAAATATTGAAGCAAGACAATATACAGCATCAATTGTAAGATCTGATGATACAGTTTGGACAGTTGGTTACAATGAATATGGAGCTGCAGCAAATGGTACAACAACTACAAATAAAACATATACACAAGTATTAGGTGAATTTGGAAAGAGTAATTTTGAAGATGGATTATTATCAAGTACAACAAATAATTCATTAGCAGTTGCAGACAATTTAGGTAGAGTATACACATCTGGTTACAATAGCTATGGACAATTAGGAGATAAAACACTAAGTAATTCAAAATATTTAGTTGGAATTAGTAAAACAAGCTTACAAATAAAAAATCCAATAGTAGTGTTAAACAACATAGGAGAAACAAGTCAAATAGAAGCTTCTATGGATTTAGGATTTAATATTTTATATGACTCATTAGAAAGCGAAAATTATACATATAAATCTATAAATCCAAATATAGTTAAAGTAAGTGATACTGGACTTATTACAGCTGCTAAATATGGAGATGCACGTATAGAAGTTACTAATGTTGAAACTGGAAATACAGCTACAATTATTGTTAAAGTTGTAAGAGAAGGTGACATAGCAAATCCTAAAGTTAAAAGCGGTGTAGATTTCAATATTGCATTAAAATCTAATGGAACAGTATGGTCATGGGGATATAATGAGTATGGTCAATTAGGTACTAATGATAATATAAGAAAAATAGATCCAACAAAAATTGAAATAGACAATGTTGTAGATATTGCATGTGGAAATAATCATACTTTATTCTTAAAATCAGATGGAACAGTATGGGCTACAGGTTTAAATAACTATGGACAATTAGGTGATAATACTACAACAAATGCAAATGCACCAGTTCAAGTAAAAGGATTAACAAATATTATTAGAATTTCTGCAGGAGCAAATCATTCTATAGCATTAGATAGTGATGGAACTGTATATGCTTGGGGTTATAATGGATATGGACAATTAGGTGATACAACAACAACAAGAAGAAGTATTCCTGTTGAAGTAAGAAAACTAATTGGAATTAAAGAAATTTCAGCCGGAAATCATTCTTCAATGGCATTAGATATAGATGGAAATGTATATGTATGGGGATTAAATACTTCAGGACAATTAGGATTAGGTACAAAAACAAATGTATTAGAAGCAACAAAACTAACAAGTGTATCTAATATATTACAAATCGAGAGTGGAATTGATTATAACTTACTTGTAACAGAAAGTGGCGAAGTATATAGTTTTGGTATTAATGGAAGTGGACAACTTGGAAATGGTACAACAACTAATAGCTTAGTGCCAGTTAAAGTTAAATTATCTGATGGAACAGATTTATCTAATATTGAATCTGTATCTGCTGGAACAAAACATGTTTTAGCAAAAACATATGATGGAAAAGCATATGGATGGGGATTAGATAGTAATTATCAATTTGGTGATGAAGTAACAACTACAAAATTAAATCCAGTACAAATAAGATATGATGCAACATCTGATCTTATTACAGAAATATTAGAAGTAGATGCTGGAGATACCCATTCTAGCATAGTAAAACAAGATGGAACAGTATGGGTAGCAGGAAAGAATAGTTATGGACAATTAGGAAATGGAACAACAATTGCAAGTAAATCTTGGATTTGCATTAGTGATATTAAAATAAAAGTTTCAGATACAGTTATAACTATTTCAGAAATTGGTGGAACATATCAAATAAACCCACAATTAAATGTAGGATTTAACCTATTATATGATAATATGAAAAATGGTGATTTCGCATATGCTAGTAAAAAAGCAGGAATTGCTGAAGTTTCAGATACAGGTTTAATAACTGGAGTAAAACGTGGAAAAACAAAAGTAGGAATTACAGAAACTAATACACAAAAAACAATTTATATGGATGTTTATGTATTAGAAGAAAACGATATTGCATTCCCAGCAGTACTAACAACAGAATATTCAAGTGTTGCTTTAAAGAGCGATGGAACAGTATGGACATGGGGATTAAATACTAATGGAGAGCTAGGCTTAGGAGATAATGCAAATAGACAAACACCTACTAAAGTAGATATTGATAATGTAGTTAGAATTGCAGTAAGTACAAATCATGTATTAGCACTTAAAAATGATGGAACAGTATGGGCATGGGGACTAAATAGTAATGGACAATTAGGTATTGGAAATAAAACAAGTTCTAATGTTCCAGTTCAAGTAATTGCTGACACAGAAAGTGGATATCTAGAGAATATCAAAGAAATATCAACAGCTACTAATATGTCTATGGCACTAGATGAAAGTGGAAATGTTTATACATGGGGATTAAACGACTATGGACAATTAGGATTAGGAAATAAAACAAGTACGGATATACCTACAGTTGTAACTGAAATTTCAAATGTTACAAAAATCGAAGGTGGTAATAAATCTGCATATGCTATAACAGATGAAGGAAATGTGTATGCTTGGGGATATAATTCAAATGGTCAATTAGGAGATGGAACTAATACTATTAGAATGACTCCAGTACAAGTATCAAATATTTCTGGAATGATTGATATATCAGCATCAACAACAGATCAAGTTCTAGCATTAAAAGATGATGGAACAGTTTGGGGTTGGGGATATGCAAGTTTAGGTGCATTAACCGATGTTGGTGGTTCAATACCAAAACAAATAGCAACGACAGATGGAACTAGAATGAAAGATATTTCTTCTGTAAGCTCAGGATATTATGCATCTTTAGCTATTACAGATAATGGAGAAGTTCTAGCATTTGGTAATAACGGATATGGTGAACTTGGTTTAGGAAATACAATAAGTACTGCCGTTCCAATAAACGTTATAGAAAATGAAACTACAGAGCTAAACACTGTATTCTTAGCTCAAATGGGTAAACATTATAGTTTATATGCTAAAGAAGATGGTAGTGTTTGGGCAACAGGATATAATGAATATGGTCAATTAGGTAATACATCAACAGTAACAATAAATACACCTGAAAATATTAGCTCAGATTATTTATCTGTAGACGTATTAGAGCTTACATTTAACAACATTGATGAAAGTAAAAAGATAAATGCGTCTTACGAATTTGGATTCAATTTGTATAACTATACAAATGCAAAAACAATAGAATATTCATCTGAAGATAAATCTATAGCAGTTGTAGACTCAGATGGAAATGTTACAGCAAAAGGTGTTGGAAAAACATATATTGATATAAAATCTGGAAACTTAGCTAGAAGAGTAGAAATAAATGTATTAAAAACAGATGAGACATCTGTAATGGATACAAAAGCTGGTGGAAAACACACAGTAGGAATAAAAACAAATGGATCTATTTGGGCATTTGGTGATAATACATATGGCCAATGTGGTGTTGGTGAAGTTAATAATGTAAATTATACATCTCCACAAGAAGTTTTAAATCCAGAAGGAATAGTATTTACCAAAATTGCAGTAGGCAAAAATCATACATTAGCATTAGATAATAATGGAAATGTGTATGCATTTGGTGCAAATAGTTTAGGACAACTTGGAAACTCTACAGGATTAAATAGTGGAAGTATAACAAAAATTGAAGGATTAGAAAATATTAACCAAATTGAATGTTATGAAAATACAAGTATGGCAATTAATAATGATGGAGAATTATTTGTATGGGGAGAAGGATATACTTCTGTACCAACAAAACTAAACTTCTATTCGAAAGTGATAGATATTAGTGGAAAATTAATTCTTTCAGAATATGGAACAGTATGGTATTTAAATAATATAAGCCAAAAAGTTCCTCAATTAACAAACATTGTAGAAATAGCTTCAGGAGATAGTCATTACTTAGCATTAACATCTGATGGTGAGGTTTATGCTTGGGGCAATAATTCATATGGACAATTAGGATTAGGAAGTATTCAAAGTACAGATATGCCTACATTAATTTCAGGATTACCAAGTGTAGAAAGTATTAAAGCTGGTCAATACAATTCTTATGTATTAACTAGAGATAATGAAGTTTATAGTTTTGGTAGAAATAGTAATGGAAGTTTAGGTTTAGGAGTAACAGATAATTACATTATGAATGCTTCAAGATTAACAAGTAGTAATGTAGAAAGAATATCTGCAGGTCAAAATTATGCTACATATGTAGCTGATGATGGATTTGTATATTCTTGGGGAACAAATACTTGTGGACAATTAGGACATGGTGACAAGTTAGAAAAATTTGAGCCAACTCTAATTGGAAGTGTGAAAATAGTAAATCAAGATAATGTTATTACAATTAAAGAAGGAGATGACTATACTGTAAGTGCAACATTAAATAATACATTCAATTTAAGACAAGACGTAATAGATTCTACAGGATTTACATTTAATTCAATTGATACAAATATTGCTACTGTATCAAATGGAAATATAACAGGTATAAATACTGGACTTACAACAGTTGTAATTAACCATAATGCAAGTGGCAATACTCAAAATATTTATGTAGAAGTATTAGATAAAGATGTTAATGATGCAAAATCAGTAATTGATGTAAAAACTGCAAATGACTTTAGTATAGCATTAAAAATAGATGGAACAATTTGGAGCTGGGGATTAAATTCTAATGGACAATTAGCATTAGGAAATAATACAAATACAAATATTCCTTCTCAAATAGAAATTGATAAACGAATTGTTCAAACTGCAGTTGGAAGTGACCATATGGTAGTTCTAACAGAAGAAGGAAATGTGTATACAGCAGGACTAAATTCTGATGGACAATTAGGAAATGGTACAGTATCTAATTCTAATGCATTAGTAGAAGTAATTGATGAATATGGAAAAGTAATAGAAAATATTGCAAGAATTTCAGCCTCAGAAAATACAACATATTTATTAGATTATGATGGAAATGTTTATGCATGTGGTAATGGATATAATAAAGTTGCACAAAAAATTGAAGACTTAAATAATATAGCAACAATATATGGAAATTACGGAATTACAAAAGACAATAAAGTTGTTAATTTATCTACAAAAGAAATTGTAGAAGGATTAGAAAATATTATAAAAGTATCAGTAGGAACAAATCATACAATTTTCTTAAAATCAGATGGAACAGCATATGCAATAGGAACAAATACTAATGGCCAATGCGGAAATGGTACAAAAGTAAATTGTATAACACCAACAGTTATAAGAAATAGTACGGGAACTTCAAGCTTAACTGGTATTAAAGATATTGAAGCAGGAGAAAACTTTAGTATTGCTGTATTACAAAATGGTGAAGTTTATACATGGGGATCTAATGAAAATAATAAATTAGGAACAGATCAAGTATCTGACCAAGTATTACCTAAAAAGATACAAAACATTTCAGATGGAATTATTGTATCTGCAGGAAAAAATAGTAGTACATATGTAAATACTAATGGTCAAGTTTATACATGGGGATCAGGTGTAAACGGAACATTAGGAAATGGTGTAAATGCAAATTCAATCCAAAAAGTTTTAGTTGGATCAGAAGATATAATTGTAAATACAAACCATGTAACTATCCAAAAATCTGCAACAACAACATTAACTGCAAAAATAAAATCATTTAATTTAATTAAAGATGAGACTTCAGAAGGAATTACATTTATATCAAATGATAAATCTGTAGTGAAAGTAGATAGCCAATCAGGACTAGTAACAGGATTAGAAGAAGGAACAGCTTCTATTACAGTAAGTCAAGATGGAACAGAAAATAGCTCTATTGTACAAGTAAATGTAATTAAAGAAGGAATTACTGTTAAGCCTTCAGTTCAAACAGTTAATTCAACACAAATTATATTAAAACATGATGGAACAGTTTGGACATATGGATTAAACACTAATGGTGAGTGTGGTGTTGGAAATAATGCATCAAGTGATAGATTAAGAAAAGTTACATTTGATGGAACAAATGCAAAAATAGTTCAAATAGCAGTTGGAGAAAGCCATGCAATGGCACTAGATGAAAACGGATATGTTTGGGTCTGGGGAAGAAACCAATATTTACAACTTGGAAAAGATGGAATTGAAAGTTCTAATGTACCAGTTAAAGTAGATTTAGATGAAAAAGTAGTTAAAATAGCAGCTGGATATAATTCATCATTTGCTATAACTGAAAATAATGAATTAATTTCATGGGGATTAAATACTGATGGACAGCTTGGAGTAGGAAATTATTACAATAGAATATTACCTACAAAAGTAGAAACAATAAAAAATGTTTTAGATGTTCAATCAGGAAAATCTCATACAATAGTAGTAACAACAGATGGAACCGTTTGGACCGTTGGAAACAATAGTTTTGGATCTTTAACAGGAACAGAATATAAACGTAATACATTTGCTAAAGTAGAAAACTTAGAAAATATTGCATATATTTCTGCTGGTGAATACCATAATATGGCATTAACTACAAACAGAAAATTATATGTATGGGGATATAATGTTCATGGACAATTAGGAATAAACTCTTTAGATACAACAAATACTCCTGTTCAGATAAATGATATAACTGGAATTAAAGAAATATCAGCAGGAAGATCTAATTCTACTATTGTAACTAAAGATGGAAAATTATATGTAACAGGATTAAATTCTTTAGGACAATTAGGTGATGGAACTTACGAATATAAACAAGTATTTACTGAATCTTCTACAATAAGTGATGTATATTCTGCAGATGCAGGAGATACATACGAGGTGGCAATTAAAAATGATGGTACTGTTTGGGCATGGGGAGATTATTACCATGGAGCAAGTGATATAAGAACTGTTTCAAATAGTAATGTTCCAGTTCAAATAGGAAATGAAGGATTTAGTATACGTAATAATGATATTTCTGTAAATATAGAAGGTACAAAACAAATAGAAGTAAATTCACAATTTGAATTTAATGTATTTAAAGATAATGTATCAAACAGTGATTATGAATATGTATCTTTAAATACAGACATAGCAACTGTTGACAATTCAGGTATAGTAACAGGTGTTAAAGTTGGAACAACATGGGTTAAAGTAACTGAAAAAACAACAGGAGATGTACAAATTGTAATTGTAAGAGTTATTGAAAAAGATAATAAAGTTGCGCCAGTAGTTGATGGTGGTAATGATTATACTGTTGTATTAAAAGCAGATGGAAGTTTATGGAGCTTTGGTTATAACTCAAATGGTGAACTTGGAAATGGAAGTTTAAACAGTGCAGATGTACCTAAAGAAGCTAATATATTAAAATCATATACAAATATTGCAATAGGAGGAAACTTCGGATTAGTATTAAGAAATGATGGAAATGTATGGAGCTTTGGTTTAAATAATGTAGGGCAATTAGGATTAGGAGATAGAAATCTACGTCAAGCACCTACATTGATAAGTGATATAACTGACATAAGCAAAATAGCAACAGGAAAATCACATGCAGTAGCTTTAGGAAAATATGGAGAAGTATATACATGGGGATATAATGATGCAGGACAACTTGGAATAGGTAATACTGAGTTAAAAGAAAGTCCAACATTAATAGAAGTTCCAGGAGCAAATATTATAGATATAGCAGCAGGAGATGATTATACAGCATTAGTAGATGCAACTGGTAAAGTGTACGTATTTGGAAATACAGAAAGTTTTGCTGGAGATAACTATTTAGTACCAACAGAGCTAACTACAGTTACAAATGTAGCTAAAGTAGCATGTGGAGGTGAATTGATTGTTCTTACAAAAGATGGTAATGTACAAAAAGTTGGTAGCACAGTTCAAGATGTATATACATCAGGAAATGCTATTGATATTGTAGCTAAGAACAACAGTTATATGATTCTTGCAAATGATGCAAAAGCATACAATTTCGGAACAAACTCAAATGGAGAATTAGGACTTGGAAATAATGCATCAGTAAGTACACCAACACAAGCATTTGAAAATGTAATTTCAATTGGTAGTGGAATGAATGACACATATGTAATTGCAAATTCAGGACTAGTATATGCATCAGGATTAAATACATATGGAGCCTTAGGAAATGGCACAAAAGAAGCATCACAAGAATACATATTAGTAGGTGCTCGTACAATTAAAGTTACACCAGAAAATATACTAATGAGTGTTAATGATGTATTAGAATTAACAATTGAGTCTGCAAGATACAATGTATTAAAAGAAGATTCAAGAACAAAAGATGATTTTGAATTAGAAATAGCAGATACAAATATTGCTACAGTAGAATCTGCAAATGAAATTAAAGCAGTAGCTGAAGGTGAAACAACATTAACTATAACAATGAAAGACACAGGAGCAAAAGAAGAAATGAAAGTTGTAGTTGTTCCACTAGATGCTCAAAGAATTGAAAAAATATCTGTTAATGCTGTTGATGCACAAGTATCTGGAGTAATGGAATACGAAGTTACTGTTGCAACAGACGAATCTACAGGAAATTTATTAGTAACAACAAAAGACTTAACAGATAAGATTAGTATAGATGGTGGAGTAACTTGGTATGAAAAAGGAACTTTAATTGAAACAGTAAGTTTACCAGATCCATCAAATGAAATAGATATTTTAGTTGAAACTGAAAATGGAACACAATTTAGCTATACTTTAACAGTAATCAAACAATCTAATATTGTTGATTTAGAGCATTTATATGTAAATGAAAAAGAAGCAACAGCAACAAGTTCTACAGAATATTCAATAATCGTAGAAGATATTGATGAAGCTACAGTAAATGCAATTACAACAAATGCTAATGCAAAAGTTGGTATAGATGGAAATGTAGAAGTTATACATGAAGACTCAAAAGATATATCATTAAAAGATATGTTAATAAAAACAGTTCCAATTAAAGTAATTGCTGAAAGTGGAAAAGAAGTTAATTATGTATTAACAATTTATAAACAATCAGCTGTAACTGAGCTTGAATCATTAAAAGTTGATGGAATAGATGCTACAAAAAATAACTTCTCAGAATATAGTATAATGGTTGACAAAGATGTAACAGAAGTAAATGTAGAGGCAATTGCGTTATATGATTTAGCAGGAGTTAATATTGATAATATTGGAGAGGAAACTAAACAATCAATAAGAAAAATAACATTAACTGGAGATACAACTGAGGTAAAAATAAAAGTAACAGCTGGAACAGATTCAAAAGAATATACATTAACAATTGTAAGAAAACCAGATGCTACAGGACTTGGTCTTGTATATGTAAATGGAGTAGAAGTTAAAGCAAATAGTGAAGGTATTTACGAAACATTTATAGCAAATACTGCTACAAATGCAGAGGTACAGGCAATTGCATCAGTAAGTACAAGTACTGTTCAAATTGGATCAGAACCTTCACAAATCGGAAGCAGTACTGTAACAGTAAATACACCAGATCTTGTAAATACATATACAATTACAATTATAGATAGCGGAGATATTTCTAATACAGCAACATACAAATTATTAATCAAGAAACCATCAACAGACAATACATTACAGGAAATTACAGTTTCTAATGATGAAATGAGTGTTACTGCTGTAAAAGAAGCTGGAACTAATAATTACAAAGCAAAAATCAATGAAAAATATACACAAATGATGATTACAGCAATTGCAAATTATGAACTTGCAGAAGTAAAAATAGATACAAATGGATATCAGGTAGGTCAAGACAAATTAGATATTACATTTACAGGAGATACTTATAGTATTCCAATTACGGTAAAAGCTCAAGATGGAACAGAAGCTGAGTATACATTAATATTAGAAAGATTATCTTCTAATATAGACCTAGAATTTGTAAAAGTTAATGGGGCAGAAGCCGTATTAAGTACTACAGAACCAGATACTTATGAATTTACTCTAACAACAAAAGAAACTGAAGTTTCAGTTGATGTAAAAGCAGTTGATGAAAATACAAATATTGCAATTAATAACATAGCATATGAATTAAATGAAATAGTTAAAACCGTTTCAATGGATTCTAAAGATGTAACAGTAAAAATAAATGTAAAAGCAGAAGATGGAACATTAAAAACATATAATTTAATAATTCATGGATTACCAGATAATACAAAAGTAAAAGAAATTACAGTAAATGGAATAGTGGCTACATTAGTTCCATATACAAATAAATATCAAGTTAGAATTCCAAAAAATATAACAGAGTACACAGTAGAAGCTATTTCGGATGATAGTTCAGCATATGTAAAAATTGCAAACTTTACAGCAAATAAAGGTATAAGTACACAAGTTATTAATAAAGATGTATCTTCAGATACTACTACTGTAAACATTAATATTACAGCACAAGATGGAGTAACAAATGAAGATTACTTATTAGAGATTACTACAATGTCTGAAAATACAAAATTATCTTACTTGAAAGTTGATGGAAATATCATAGAATTAAGTGATGATGGAGAATATCATACAAAAGTAGTAAATTCTAAAACAAAAGTAAATATTGAAGCACTTACAGATGATGTATTATCTACAGTAGGAATTGGAACTGTCGGAACATCAAATACAATAATAAAAACAGAAAGCTTAACAGGAGATATTACAATATTCGATATTATTGTTGAAGCAGAAGATGGAACTCAAACAACATATAAGTTGAATGTTGAAAAAATGTCTAATAATACAGATATAGAAATTTATGTAGATGGTACTCAAGTAGTTCAAGTAGATGGAAAATATGAAGTAAAAATTGGAAATAATACTAGTGCAATTGTAAAAGGTATCACTACAGATGAACATGCTTATATTTCTATAGATGGAAATGATGATACATTACATGAAAATACAGAAAATATAAGTATAATAAATCAAGAAAAGAAAATTGAAATTGTTGTAACAGCAGAAGATGGAACAATTAAAACACATTATTTAACATTAAAGAGAAATTCAAATGATAACTCATTATTATCTATTTCTGCACAAGGAGTATCAGAAGACAAGATAACTCAGACTGGTGAAAAAACATATCAAATGATTGTATCAAATGAATTAACTACATTAAACTTAACAGCAGTTACTTCAGATAGTAATGCTAAAGTTAAAATTGATGCAAATGAGTATGAAATAAATAAAACAACAAAAGAAATTTCAATACCAGATGATGTAAATACAGTAATAATTACTGTACAAGCAGAAGATGGATCTGAAAGAGAGTATACATTAACGATAGTTAAAAAATATTTATTAACTATTGATACAATTGTTGTTGAAGGTGATAATGCAACTCTAAATGAAGATGGAGAATATATTGCTTGGATAGATCCATTATTAACATCTGCTGAAGTAACAATAAACCCAACTTCAAGTGCAGTAAATGTAAAAGCTGGAACAATAGCATCTGGAACTGGAAGCTTAAGCTTTACATTAGATACACCAGATGAAGAAACAACTTTAAAAATAGTATTAAGTTCTCCAGTAGAAGAAGATTCAGTTGAATATACACTAAGGGTAATGAAAAAATCTTCAAATACAGAGCTTGAGTATGTTAAAGTTGAAGGTAAAGTTGGAATAGAGGCTGATGGAGAATACACAGTAAAAGTTCCAATTCAAACTAAAAAATATCAAATGGATGTAAAAACAGTTAGTGCATATGCAGAAGTTAAAATAGAGGATAATAATTATTCACTAGGAACAGATTCATATGAAGTAGATATGACTGATGTTACATCAAAACAAGTAACTGTTACTGTAAAAGCTCAAGATGGAACAGAAAAATCATATATTGTAAATATTCAAAAAATATCAAGTGATAGTTCATTAAAGATAGTTAAAGTAAATGGTGTAGAAATTACAGAAGATAATAAGGCATATAAAGCATTTATTAAACCAGGAATAACAAGTGTTCCATTATACTTAGAAACTACTCATGCAGGAGCTTTGTTACAAGTTGATGATAAAACAGAAGTTGTTCATACTACAACAGAAACAATAACTATAGATGAACAAGAAGAAGTTGTAGATGTAAAAGTAACAGCAGAAGATGGTTCAATACAATTATATACAGTATACATTGTAGTAGAGTCATCTGATGTAGGAATTGAAAAAGTAGAAGTAGATGGAAAATCAGCTATACAAACAGATGAAGATACATACTATATTGCAGCTACCCCAGGAGCAAAACAAGTTCAAATTACTGTTACTGCGGCAAATCAATATGCAACAGTTCAAATTGATACAAATATAAGTGATATAGGAACAAGCACAGTTACGCATACACTTCCAAATGGAACAAAAGTTGTATCATTACCAATAGTAGTAACTGCACAAGATGGTGTAACTACAAAAACTTATACTCTTGAAATAGAACAAGTTTCAAATAACACAAACTTATCTGTAGTAAAAGTAAATGAAGAAGATGTTACATTAACATATGACAAAACAACTAAAACATATTTAGCAATTATTGGTTATACAGTAGATACTTCTACAGTTTATGTAGAAACTGAAAATGAAGAAGCAACAGTAAAAATTGATACAGGTTCATTAAGTAAACATACAGCAACCGAAAGTCTAACAACTGTAAGTGATGAAAACTCTTTTGACATTACTATAATTGCAGAAGATGGAACAAAAGAAATAAGAACATTAGTAATTAAGAAATTATCAAAAGATGCATCAATAATTAAATTATGGGTAAATGGACAAGAAGTTGAAGTAAATGAAGATAAAGTATCTTATACGGCTGAAGTTTTAGAAAGTATAGAAACATCTACTTTAAGAATTAAAACAACAGATAGTAATACACAAATTGAAATAGATGGAACTATGATGGAAAATAAAGGTGATGTAACAACTACTGTTAATACTAAAGGTGTAAGACAAGTTATAGTTGCAATAAAAACAATTGCAGAAGATGGTGTAACAACAATTGATTATACTTTAACAATTAATATTGTTTCTGATAATAAAGAAATAGAATATGTTAAAGCAAACTCTGTACAGATAACAGATTATGATGAAAAATCAGCTACATATAAAACATTTATACCAGCAACTGCAACATCTATTCCACTTGAAGTAAAAACAGTAAGTCCATATGCTACAGTAAGAATTGATGGAAATGAGGCTGTAAACACATTAACATATACTGCAACCACAACAGAAGAAATTACATATGTTAATGTTGAAGTAATTGCAGAAGATGACAGTGTTAAAACATATACAGTTATATTACAAAAAATATCAACAGATGCAACATTAAAAGAGTTATATAAAAATGCAGTAAGTGTTGATCCTGAAGAAGATGGAAATTATTTGATTAATGTTTCTGAAGATACAACAGTTATAAAACTTAAAGCAATTGCAAATAATGAATATGCAAATGTTAAAATAGGTACAGAAGTAGCTGAGGTAAGCCAGTCAGAAAAATCTATTACATTAGATTCAGGTAAAACAACAACAGTTCCAATTGTAGTAACTGCACAAGATGGTACAACAACAAAAACTTATACTGTAACTATAAATAAACTATCATCAAACAATGAAGTCGAATATGTTAAGGTAAATACTGATGATATAACATCATCTTATGATAAAAATACAAAAGTATTTAAAACATTTATTCCAGCAGATAGCCAAAATGCAACAGTTGATATTAAGGCAGTTAGCCAATATGCAACTATAGAATGTGGTGATGCTACAGGAACACAAATAATTAGTAGTGTAATTACAACAGATGCAGATGAAACTATGGTAGAATTTACTATAACTGCAGAAAATGGAGTGTCAGCAACATATTACATTGATTTAATTAAGATATCAAAAGATAATACTATTCAAGAAATTTATGTTGATGGAAAACTTATTTCTCCAGATGGAGAAGGTAAGTATATTGCTGAAGTATTAGAAACCAAAATAGATGCAGAAGTTAAAGTTGTTGCTAATAATGAATATGCTACTGTAAGTGTAAATAATGGTAAGACTAAACAAGAACAATCAACTGAAACTGTAGAATTAAATGTTGAAAAATATACCGAAGTTCCAGTAGCAATTACTTCACAAAATGGTGAGGTATTAAATGAAACTGTAACAATTAAGAAAGTTTCAGACAATAATTCTATTAATACAGTACTTGTAAATGGAATTGAATGTAAAACATATGATGCTGATACTAAAACATATACAGCATATATTGATGAAACAGATAATATTACTGAAGTAGCTGTAATGGCAGCAAATAATTATGCAACAGTAGTAGTAGATACGGTTTCAGGAACTGGAAATGTAACTACAGATATAAATACATCATCTGCTATTACAAAAGTATCAGTAAGTGTTAAATCAGAAGTAGGAACAACAGAAAAATATACAATTCAAATTATCAAAAAATCTGCGGATGCAGCAGCTGAAATAATTAAAGTTAATGATAATATAATTAATGATCCTTATGAAGTTGAAATTAAAAAATTAGATAATAAAGCTAAAATATATGTAAAAGCATCTAGTGATAAGGCATATGTAAAAATTGCTGATGAAGAAGCCGAACTTGCAGAATCTACAGCAATATTAGATATACCAGTAGGTGATAATAATGTTGTAATCCCAGTAATTATAACTGCTCAAAATGGTACAACTAGAAAAACCTATAATATTACTTTAAAAAGATTGTCTAATGAAACAGGAATTAAGGAAATATTAGTTGATGGTGAAACTGTTGATTTAAATACATTTGAATATATTGTTAAAAATAAAACTCAAGTTGAAGTTACTGCTACAACTATAGATGCTAATGCTAAAATTAGTATTGATAGTGCAAATGAAGCTGTAAATACAACAAAATCTACAGTTAACACACCACTTACAACAGTAAGAACAATTACAGTTATAGCTCCAGATGGAACTACAAAAGATTATTCTTTAACATTAGTTAAGAAAACTACAATTACAGGTAAGATTACAGATGCAAATATAGTAGGTGAGCATTATGCTACAATTACTGTATATCAAACAGACGATACACGTATAGAGGGAGATTTAGAAAATCCAAGAGAAGTAATAGAGAGTGTACAAACAGAAGCAGATGGAACTTACGAAATTGTATTAGAGCCAGGTAAATATGATATTGTATTTACAAAACCAGGATATTTAAGCTATAGAGTTACAAAAATTGATATTACGGATGGCTTAGGTGCTGAATTAGATACAATAGATTTAATTGGTGGTGATGTTGCCGAAAATGGTGAAATTGAAATTGATGACTTAACTTTAATGAATGATAATTATTGTACAATAACAGATGACAATAAAGAAAGCAAAGAAAAATTCGATTTAAATGGTGATGGAGTAGTTAACTCTTTAGATAGAAATATTTTAAAGAAAAACTATCATCAAAAAGCTCAAACAGTAGAATGGATTGACCCAGATGCAGTAATTGCAGAAAGCAAAGTAGCAGTTATGAGCTTAAATGAAAATGATAATGTTAACATTGTTGAAAGTGCAAAAGCAAATAGTAAAGGATTTATACTACCAATGACATGTGATTATACAATTTCTTCGAACTATGGGTATAGAGTTCATCCAGTAACTGGAGAAACGAAACTACATAGTGGTATAGATATTGTAGGAACATGGCATACAGAAATTCTATCAGTAGCTGACGGTGAGATTACTTATGCCGGAGTACAAAATGGATATGGTAATTGCATTGAAATTAAACATGTTGTTAATGGGGAAACAATATATAGTTTCTATGCACACTTATCACAAATCAATGTACAAGTAAGCGATAAGGTATCACAAGGTCAAGTTATAGGTCTAGAAGGTGGATCTGAATCAGATCCAAATCACGGAACATCAACAGGACATCATTTACATTTTGAATTAAGAAGTGCATCAGGATCAGGACATAGCTTAAATCCAAATGATTATATCGAATTTTAACAAAATGGGAAAAGAGAACAGTTCTCTTTTCCCATTTTTTGAAATTTGGGTTAGTAGGTCAGAGGGGACGGAGATTATTGACAAAAACAAACTCCAACTTTTGTATCAAAAAATTTCTGTTCCCACTGACAAAAAAACACTTGATAATAGGCTGATTTACTGATAAAATTTATATAGAAGTATAACAATAAAAGGAGCGGATATGGAAAAAATAGCAGTAATAAGTGATGTACATGCAAACAAAACAGCGCTGAATGCAGTATTAAGCGATATAAAAAATAGAAACATAAGAAGAATAATTTGTTTAGGTGATATTGTTTCCAAAGGTGCTAATCCAAGAGAAGTAATAGACATAGTAAGAGCCAATTGTGAGGTTATACTAAAGGGGAATTGTGATGAAGTTATGAGTTCTGATAGGGCATTAGAAAGAAAATTTTGGACAAGAATGCAAATTGGTGAAGAAAGAGCAGAATTTTTAAGAAATCTTCCTATAATACATGAATTTTATTTAAGTGGTTACTTAATAAGGCTTTTTCATGCTTCTCCATATGGATTGGATTTACTATTTAATCCTGCGTATTCAAATAAGGAAAATAATTATGCCAATTTAGAAATAGACAATCCATTAGATTTATTTAAAAATACAGAATTTATAGGTAAAACTGAAAAAGATGAAATACCAGATATAATAGGATATGGACACATACATACTCCAAATTTAGTAAGATATCAAAATAAATTGATATTTAATACAGGAAGTGTAGGAGCACCAATTGAAATGTTAAATAAAAATGAAGATTGTCCAACTAACAAGTTTTCAACAGTAGCTTCATATACTATATTAGAAGGAAAATATGATGAAAGAGAATTACAACCAATATTAATTACAAATGTACGCGTTCCATATAATATTGATGATGAAATTGAAACACTAAAAAATTCTAGTATGCCAGTAAAAGAAAAAATAATAAAATCTTTAAAAACTGCAATAAGCGAATATAAATAAAAAGGAGAGATATTTATAAATATCGAAAAAAAACTTATGAAAAATAAAATAATTAATGTTAAATTAAAAAAAGCTCAAAATATATTAAAAAAATATGGGCAAGAACAGTTATTGCATTTTTACGACGAATTAGATAATAATCAAAAAGATCTATTATTGGATCAAATTTTAAAAACTGATTTTGAACTTTTAAATAAAATATATACTAAATCTTTCAAAAGTAAAATAATTAATTATGAGAATATTTCACCAATTAAATATTTTAGTTATGAAGATTTTACTGATATGGAAAAAAATAAATACAAATTAATTGGTGATAAAATAATAAAAAATGGCGAATTAGCAGTGATAACACTTGCAGGAGGTCAAGGAACAAGGTTAGGATATAAAGGTCCAAAAGGATGCTATGAAATAGATGTTCCGCCTAAAACATCATTATTTGAATTTTTGTGTGATAAGTTAAAAAAAGTGTATGCTGATTATGGAGTATATTTAAATTGGTACATTATGACAAGTGTATTTAACGATGAAGAAACTAAAAAATATTTTAAACAAAAAAATCATTTTGGGTATCCTAGAGATAAAATATACTTTTTTAAACAAGACACATTACCATTAGTGGATCAAGAAGGCAAAATTATTTTGGATAATCTATATACTCTGAAAGAAGGCTCTAATGGAAATGGAGATATATTCAGAGCTTTTTATAAAGCAGGTTTACTACAAACTATATCAAATATTAATTGGTTTGCAATTTCAGGAATTGACAATATTTTATTAGAAATAATTGATCCTATTTTTTTAGGAATAATGGCAAATAATAAATCTGATGTAGCTGCAAAATCTATAGCAAAAAAAGAAATTGATAGTAAAGATTGGGTTTTTGCCAATATTGATAATAAAGCTAATATTGTAAATCCACAAAATTTAACTATAGAAATGTTAAATTCAAAAAATGAAATGGGAAAGTATAATTATAATCAGATAAATATATTATCACATATTTTTGATAAAAAAACTTTTATAAAGGCAATTAAGTTAAAATTACCATATCATATAGCCTTCAAAAAGAATGATTATATAAATGAAGAAGGTGTGAAAACTGTACCTTCAGCTCCAAACACATTTAAATTTGAGAAGTTTATTTTTGATGCTTTTAAAATAAGTAAGAATTTTACATTATTAGAAGTAAAAAAAGAAGATGAGTTTGCGCCAATTAAGGCTTTTACAGGAGAAGAAACACCAGAAATTGCATTAGAAATGTACTTAAATAAAAAAAATGCACATAATGAACGTTAAAAGGGTGCAAACGTTCATTATGTGCATTTTTACAATTTACATAAGTTTGACTTTTGATTAGAAATTTGGTACAATCAAAAATATTTAAAAAGAGAAAAATAGGAGAAATATGAAAATGAATGAATCAAAAAAAGTAGCATTTTGCTCTTTAGGTTGTAAAGTAAATCAATATGAAACAAATGCAATGGCACAAAAATTCATAAATCAAGGATATAAAGTAGTTCAATTTGATGAATATGCTGATATATACATTGTAAATACTTGCACAGTAACAAATGTAGCAGATAGAAAATCAAGGCAAATGCTAAGAAGGGCAAAAGAGATAAATAGTAATTCAATATTAGTAGCATGTGGATGCTATGCACAAGTTGCAAAAGATGAACTAAAAAAAATTGAGGAAATAGATTTAATATTAGGAAATAATGAAAAAAATGATATTGTACAAGTAATTGAAAGTCACATTAAAGAAAAGGGAATAGAAGAATATGTATCAGATGTAATGTATAAAACAGACTATGTAGAGCTTGGCACAACTACATATACAGAAAAAACAAGAGCTGTAATAAAAGTTCAAGATGGTTGTGACAGATTTTGTTCGTATTGCTTAATACCATTTGCAAGAGGTCATATTCGTAGTAGGAAAATAGAGAATGTTATTGAAGAGATTAAAAAAATCGTAGCAGATGGAATTAATGAAGTTGTAATTACAGGAATACATATAGCATCATATGGTAGAGATTTAAAAAATGGAATTGGATTAATAGATTTACTAGAAGAAATAAATAAAATACAAGGATTACATAGAATCAGACTTGGTTCAATAGAGCCAACAATAATAACAGACGAGTTTGTAGAAAGATTATCTAAATTAGATAAAATATGTGATCACTTTCATTTATCATTACAAAGCGGATGCACGGAAACTTTAAAAAGAATGAACAGAAGATATTCAGCAGAAGAATTTAAAGAAGTAACAAAAAGATTAAGAGCAAAATTTCCAAATGCAGCACTTACAACAGATATAATAGTTGGATTCCCAGGTGAAACAGATGAGGAGTTTAATCAAACATATGAATTTTTAAAAGATATAGCATTTTACAAAATGCATATTTTTAAATATTCACCAAGAAAAGGAACAAAGGCAGCTGTTATGCCAAATCAAATAGATGGAAAAATAAAAGAAGAGCGAAGTAGAAAATTAATTGAATTGTCTAATGAAAATGAATATAAATATAATCAGGGATATATTGGAAAAGAAGTTGAAGTTTTATTTGAGGAAAGAGATGGAGAATTCATTAAAGGACATACTAAGAATTATGTTGTTGTTATGTTTAAAACAGAAAGTGATGAGTTAGTTAATAAAATTGCTAATGTTAAAGTTTCTGAAGCAAAAAGTGATTGTTTGATTGCTTTGTAGTAATGTGGATTAAACTATGCTCTAAAAATAATAGAGTATAAATTGCAAAAGTTTGCGTAATATGATATAATATAAAAGGTTTTAATATAAAACAGTAGTATACAAAAAAATGAAAGGTTGATGCAATATGAGTCCATACGACTATAAGCAATTCACAAATCAACTTCGGAAAGAGCTCTTTCTGAGGGGAATCCATTTTATTCAAGGAAATAATGGAACTTTTGTTATCAAAAGTATAACTAAGCCAGAGGATGAGTATATAATATTCATAAATGACAAAGGCTTATGTTTTGTATCAAAAGGTTCTGAACAGAAAGGATTTATTGACTTAATCCGAAAAGATAAAAAAATTACTTATCAAGGGATAGGCTATGATACATTAATGTACAATCAATTTTTAAAAAATTTGGATAATGATAAAGCATTAGCTGAAAAATACGGATTTTCTCAAATCATGGTAATTGACTTGGCTGTAATTTTATGTTTTGATGTTCCGAAATTTATTTTTATTAAGGAATAGTTTTAATTTCAAAAAAGGAGATTTGGTTTAATCTTTAGACCAAATCTCTTTTTATATCTAAATTTTTCTAAAGGCTTATTTAAAGCAATCAAATTCTTGCAATTTAACAAAAATTGTAATATAATTGACGAAAACTTATTTTTAGGGGAGATGAAAAATAATGGAAAAAGTAGATTTAAAAAATATATATTTAAAATTCTTTGAATCTAATGGTCACAAAGTAATACCAAGTGCTCCAGTAATTCCAGAAAACGATCCAACATGTTTATTCAACACAGCAGGAATGCAACCATTAGTTCCATATTTAAAAGGAGAGCCACATCCAGAAGGAAAACGTCTTACAGATGTTCAAAAATGTTTTAGAACAAACGATTTAGACGAAGTTGGAGATAAAACACATCATACATTTTTCGAGATGTTAGGAAATTGGTCATTAGGTGACTACTTCAAAAAAGAATCAATTACATGGAGTTTTGAATTATTAACAAAGCATTTAAATATACCAATAGAAAGACTAGCTGTAACAGTATTTAAAGGAAATAATATAGTTCCAGCAGATACAGAATCAGCAGATATTTGGAAATCTTTAGGAATACCAGAATGCAGAATAGCATTTTTAGGAGAAGATGATAATTGGTGGCCAAATATGGAATCTACAGGACCATGTGGACCAGATACAGAAATATTTTATTGGAGAAGTGAAGAAGAAATCCCAACAAACTTTGACCCAGAGAACGATAATTGGGTAGAAATATGGAACAATGTATTTATGCAATATAATCATAATACAGATGGAACATTTGAACCACTAAAAAATAAAAATGTTGATACTGGAATGGGAGTAGAAAGAGTTGTGGCAGTATTAGAAGGTCAAACAGATAACTATAAATCATCAATTTGGACTGATTTGATTAAAAAGCTAGAAGAGGTTTCAGGAAAAAGTTATGATGACGAAAAATATACAAGAAGTATGAGAATTATAGCTGACCATATAAGGGCTATAGTAATACTAAGTGGTGATGATGCAGGAATTAAACCATCAAATACAGATCAAGGATACATATTAAGAAGATTAATAAGAAGAATGATTCGTTATGCTAAAGATTTAGAAATAGATATTAATAGTAATTGGGAACAAGAACTTGCAAAAGTTGTAATCGAAAATTATAAATCTTATTATAAAGAGCTAGATAGAAATCAAAATGCAATATTAGAAGTATTAAGTAACGAAAAAACTAAATTTAATAGAACTCTAGAAAAAGGTCTACGCGAATTTGAAAAATTAACTAATGATATTGAAGGAAAAGAGATATCAAAAGATATAGCATTCAAATTATATGATACTTATGGATTCCCAATAGAGCTTACAGAAGAACTTGCAAAAGAGCAAGGATTAACTGTTGATATAGAAGGATTTAATAAAAAATTCGAAGAACATCAAGAAAAATCAAGAGCCGGATCTAGCCAAAAATTCAAAGGTGGTTTAGCATCAACAGGAGAAATGGAAACAAAATATCACACAGCAACACACTTATTAAATGCAGCTTTAAAGAAAATTTTAGGAGATCATGTACATCAAAAAGGAAGCAATATAACAGCAGAAAGAATGAGATTCGATTTTTCACATGATACTAAAATGACAGATGAAGAAAAACAAAAAGTAGAAGACTTAGTTAATGAATACATAAAGATGGCAATACCAGTAGAAAAGATAGAAATGCCAAAAGAAAAAGCAGTAGAAATTGGTGCAGAATGTCAATTTATTGAAAGATATCCAGATATTGTAACAGTATATAAAATAGGAGATGTATCTATGGAAATATGTGGAGGACCACATGTAAGTAATACATCTGAACTCGGAAGATTTAAAATAAAAAAAGAAGAATCAAGTTCTTCAGGAGTTAGAAGAATAAAGGCTGTTTTATTAGATGAATAAATAAAAAACAACATATTCAGAGGGTGAATATGTTGTTTTTTTATGGGGACGGGGCAAAAAATTAAAGTTGTCATAAAATTTAATGTCAGTAGGGACGGAGATTATTGACACAAATTGTATTTTGTAGTTCTGATTGAAATTTGAAAAAAGTGCTTTAAAATAAGCCGTCTTGAGCAGTTGATATATATAATTTAGAAATAATTAATGGCTCCTTACATAATTTAAGAAATTCTAAGCTCAATTTTGGGT